>Ga0153921_1000010_pt1 | contig 241886 bp, 190 predicted proteins | sample TSNJ005MetaG_FD_104691 | JGI IMG/M metagenome (GOLD analysis project Ga0153921, IMG submission 104691) | Attine ant fungus gardens microbial communities from New Jersey, USA - TSNJ005 MetaG | ecosystem: Host-associated > Fungi > Mycelium > Unclassified | place: USA: New Jersey, Brendon T.... | reverse complement strand
GAGCATCGACAAAAACGCACAACGAACAAAAGACCGGCGGTAGCCGCCGAGGGAACACCGGGCATATCACGCGGGCATGGCTTTTAGCGTCACGTCGCCCCGCAACCTTGAACCGTCCCCGCTGATCCGCCGTCACACTCCCTTGTTCCACCGCTCGAACCGCTTGCGTGTCACCAGCGCAATCCGGTCCGACGCAAGCGCCGCCAGATTCACGAGCCGTCGCTTCTGCACCGCATCGATCGAGCGGGGTTGCCGGTCGATGCCGCACAGCGCGCCCAGCGCATTGCCCTGCGCATCGCGCAACGGCGCACCGGCATAGAAGCGAATGCGCGGCTCGCCGGTCACGAGCGGATTCGCACTGAAGCGCACATCGGCGGCGGCGTCATCGACGATAAAAACATCGTTCTGCATGATCGTGAAATTGCAAAACGCCCACGGACGCGGCGTCTCTTGCGCATTGAGTCCCCAACGCGCCTTGAACCACTGACGATCCGGCGTCAGCAGCGTCATCAGGCTGATCGGCACGCGCAGTACCTCGGCCGTCAGCTGAACGATTTCATCGAACTCCGGCTCGCTCAGCGTATCGACGAGACCCGTGCGCGCCACGGCCTGCACGCGCGCATCTTCATTCGGCGCGACAGGATAGGACGATGCGGCATCGTCGGGAGGCGTAAGCGCAAGGGATTGAAGCAGCGCCGCCGCGAACGCGGGGCGGTCGGCTGGCGTGTGCAGCAGCGTCACGCGCGACAGGCTGCCGAGGTCCGCCTCCAGTTGCGCGCTGCTCAGGTCGGTCACGATGAGCATGCGCATATGCGCAAGGTCGCGCGAATGCAGGAGGCGTCGCGCCATCGACAGGCGTTCCCAGTCGCCGCGCATCAGTTCGATCGCAATGACGGCCGGCATGGCCACTCCCGCGTCGAGCATCGCGTTGAACGGATCGCTCTGGCCGATGCCGTGCATGCCCGCCGCAGCCACCGCCTCGAGAAAGTCCGGCAGCGCGGCTTCCGATGCCACGACGAGCGCCATCGCATTCTCTATGCGCGCCGCAGCCTGCCGCCCGTTTCCGAGCTGCTCGCGCAGCGCGATGACCGCACTTCTGCGCACGCGACGATGACCGCCCGGCGTCTTCCACGATTCGATCATCCCCTGTTCGATCCACGTCTGCGCCGTCTTGACCGACACGCCAAGAATGGCCGCTGCGTCTCGGCTGGTCAGGATGGGATCGTCGTTGGTTGACATGGGGCTCCTTGAGTTGAGGTCGCAAACGATAGCTGGCTTCGGCTTAAAGCACAATCGCCGAATTTGATAGAAACGGCAATTTTTCGCTTGCGCGGTTTCTCGGTTAAATCTACGCTTAACGCAGCTATCGCGCTGTCATCTGCATCTATCGGTCGCAATTACCCGCAGTTACGAGGAAGGTAGGTAATTATGGCTGCCATCGAGTCGATGAGCAAGACGGCTGAAATTGATAAAAACGGAATGTCTCGATAACGAAGCGGGCGCGAATCGCCGGCAACGCCGCGGACCACGGCGTAACACATAACAAAGCCATGAATCTCAACACCATGTCGATCAGGGCGAAACTCGCCTTGTCATTCAGTTTTCTTACGGGGGTCGTGCTCGTCGTATCGGCGGTATCGATCAACGCGCTCGGCGATGCGAACCGGCGCTTCTCCGGCTATGTGGACGGCGCCAACGCGCGGGCCGCGATGGCCGCGCAGGTTCGCACGGCGGTCGACCGCCGTGCGATCGCAGCGCGCAACATGGCGCTCGTCACGTCGCCCGCCGACTTCGCGCTCGAGAAGGAAGCTGAAGCCCGCGCGCAGGCCGATGTCACCGCGAATCTCGCCACGCTCGACGCGATGATCGCTTCGAGCAGCGACACGACCGCGCAAGCACGCGCGCTGATCGCCGAGATCGAACGGGTCGAATCGCTTTATGCGCCGGTCGCGCGATCCATCGTCGAACTCGCGAGCAAGCATCGGCAGGAGGAAGCCGTGCGGAAGATCAACGATGAATGCCGGCCGCTGCTGGCCGCGCTCGTCGCCGCGACCGACGCCTACTCGACGCACACGCATCGGCGCGCCGACGAACTCGTGGCGGACGCGCACGAACACTATGTGGCGCAGATGCAGATTCTCGCTGCCATCTGCCTGGGCTCGCTTGCCGCTGCGGTGCTGGCGGGCGTGCTCATCACGCGCGGGCTGACGCGTGCGCTCGGCACGGAGCCGGCGACGCTCAAGGAAATCACGCAGCGTGTCGCCTCGGGCGATCTCAGCCCGGTCGCGATGACGCGTGCAGCGCCCGCAGGCAGCGTGCTCTCGTCGATGGATGCGATGCAGAAGAGCCTCGTCGCGCTGATCGGCGAAGTGCGCATGGCGGCCGATGGCATCGCCACGGGTTCGATGCAGATCGCCTCCGGCAACGCGGACCTTTCCGCGCGGACGGAAGAGCAGGCATCGTCGCTTCAGCAGACGGCGGCCAGCATGGAAGAACTGACGTCGACGGTTCGGCAGAACGCCGACAACGCACATCAGGCGAGCACGCTGTCGGCGAACGCGTCGCACGTGGCGCAGCAGGGCAACGCGGTGGTGACGCGCGTCGTCGAGACGATGACCGCCATCAGCGACAGCTCGCTGAAGATCGCGGACATCATCGGGATCATCGAAGGCATCGCATTTCAGACCAACATTCTCGCGCTGAACGCGGCGGTCGAGGCGGCACGCGCCGGCGAGCAGGGACGCGGGTTTGCGGTGGTGGCGGCGGAAGTGCGCTCGCTCGCGCAGCGTTCGTCGCTTGCGGCGAAGGAAATCAAGGAACTGATCGGCGCGTCGGTGTCGAGAGTCGAGGCGGGCTTCGCGCTCGCTCAGGATGCGGGCACGACGATGAGCGACGTGCTGCGAGCGGTCACGCGCGTGTCAGACATCATGGACGAGATCGCTGCGGCTTCGGGGGAACAGAGCCGCGGCATCGAGCAGGTTAATCAGGCGATCGCGCAAATGGATCGCGTCACGCAGCAGAACGCCGCGCTCGTTGAGCAGGCGGCGGCGGCTTCGCAAGCGCTCGATGATCAGGGGCGCGTGCTGTCGCGGACTGTGTCGCAGTTTCGTATGGAAGGGGCGGTTGTTTGAGGGACGTGCGGCGCTGGGGGATGTCGTGCGTGGCGAATGGCGGTGCGATTGGGCGCCGCCACAGCCGGAGTCCCGCTATTCACGCATCGCTTGCGGTCGGGATCTTGTCGGTGTTGCTCGTCTTTGCCCGAGCGCGCGCTTGCGGCTCGCGTTCGGCCTACCGGGCATTAACATCGCTGACCCTTGCGCTGAACATGAACGCGTATCGTCGCGAGGACGGGAGTCTGCGACGTCGCGGTCACGCGCGCGGCATGCGGTTTGCGTGCATTGTCGGACCAGCGCTCATCGAGCGAGCACCGCTAGGAGCCTCAATTGGAAACGACGATCGCACGAATATTTCAGTCCATGGAAGAAGCAGAAAAGGCACGCGACGCGCTCGTGCAGTCGGGCGTTCCCCGCGATGCAATCGACCTGAGCTTCCAGGCGGACGAAGCCGGACCGGTACGCGGCAATTTTCTGACCGGCGACAGCACCGATTCGATCGGCTGGAAGGAGGAATACGACGCCCGGTTCAGGCATCAGGGCGAAGTGTCACGCTTCATTCTTACCGCGCAGGTGGAAGAGGCGCGCGTAAAAGATGTCGAAATGGTGCTGCAGCAAGCCGGCGGGTGCACGGTCGATGCGGTGACAGCGGCACCAAAGACCGGCGAAGCATAAGCAGACGTTGTTCTTGCTTTTGCTTCGTCCACGCAATGATGAGCCACAGTCAGCATCCAACGATGGCTTTTATCCAGCGCGTGCGTAGTTGTCGCTTCGTTGGGGGCGCGGGCCGCGTAGATCGTCCGGTTGTCGTGATGAGAACCCCGAGCACAATGGCGCGAATGACAATTTCTCGCGCTGCGCCTTCTAGTGCAAAGTCTTTCGCAGGTGCGTCCCGGAAGAACTCGATGGAATTCTCGCGCAACGAGTAATGCGCAAAACTCTAGCTTTGACCGGCTTGTAACCGGCTTCGCGGGCACACTGCTGCGCGCATCTTGGCGAACCGACGAAGCGGTCAGTTTCCGCTGCTTTCGTTCGCGGCATGAAAAGCCTTGCTGAACTATCGGGCGCTTGCCCGCTGCATCGTCGTGAGGCCGCGCGGCTTCGCGAACCTCAAGCACCGACGACCTCCAACGAAATCATTCGCGACCGCTGCCTGAAGCAAAAGGCGAACAACACATCGCGCACGTACAAGCTGCGAATACGTAAAAGCCAGTCAGCCCAAGATCATCTGCATGCCTTTGCTAGCGGTCCCCAACATCTTCATGCAGGAAGTATTCGACGCGTCTCCCAACGCCTTCGTGATGAAGGCGACTTGCGGCTCCGTCGAAGTGGTCCGAACAAGCGGCGAACATCGTTTGATGCACCGAGAACACTCGCTTCGCGAATGGCTCGCCACCGACTTCTGTCACCACACGCGTGAACGACAAGTCAGGAAGGGTGGAGTGCTTGTGACAAACTGCGCTTCCTGCTGAGGAACCGCGCAATCGCCGCCCCATTGCAGCCGACGATTTGTTTCAAACTCCCACTAAGTCCTTGTTAGCTGCCTGTTCGATGGCCTTCGCATTCCTTAAGGTTGACGTCAGTCCAACCGCCCCGGATAGTAGCGGCTTTCTGTTTCTGCATGACGGTCTTCGCGGGCCATTCCAGTGGAAGCACGACCCAATAAGAATCCATAAAAAAGGAAGCAGCCCGAATGACCACCCGCACACCTCAAGAGTCTGCCTTCACCACTCACGACGGTGAAAAGCTGTTCTACCGTCATTGGCCTGCAATGACCGCCGACTGCCGAGGCGCCATCGTGCTGCTGCATCGCGGTCACGAGCATTCGGGGCGTGTGGCGCATATCGTCGACGAACTCGACATGCCGGCGTTTGCCTTCTTCGCATGGGACGCGCGTGGACATGGCCGATCGCCGGGACCGCGCGGTTATAGCCCGAGTGCGGCAGCGTCCGTGCGGGACCTTCAGTGCTTCGTCGATCACATCCGTGATGAGCACGGTATTGCAGTAGAAGACACGGCCATCGTGGCACAGAGCGTCGGCGCGGTGCTCGCCGCTGCCTGGGTGCACGATTACGCGCCGGCCGTGCGCTGTGTCTCGCTCGCATCGCCGGCGTTTCATATCAAGCTCTATGTGCCGTTCGCGCGACCGGGGCTCCGCCTCATGCACAAGCTGCGAGGTCTCTTTTACGTCAACAGCTATGTCAAGCCAAAGTTGCTCACGCACGATCCCGAGCGCATCGCGAGTTATGCAACGGATCCGCTAATCACGCGGCCTATCGCAGTCAACATGCTGCTCGGTCTGCACGATACGGCGAAGCGCATCGTGCAGGATGCCGCCGCCATCACTGTTCCCACGCAAGTCCTGATTTCGGGCGCGGATTGGGTCGTGCATCGTGGCCCGCAGGAGCGCTTCTACCAGCGGCTCTCGTCCTCCAGAAAGGAGCTCGTCGTGTTGCCGGGCTTCTATCACGACACGCTCGGTGAACTCGATCGCGCCAAGGCGCTCGCACCGCTGCGAGCGTTCTTGATGAGCCAGTTCGATGCGCCGGGTCCTTGCGTCTCGCTCGTTGGGGCAGACGCGTGCGGGCCGTTCCACGATGAATACGTCGCGTTGTCGAAGCCGCCGTCGAGCCTCATCGCGCGGCTCGGCTGGAAAGCGACGCGCTTGGCCCTGAAGATTGGCGGCGCGTGTTCGCAGGGCGTGGCGCTCGGATTGAAGCTCGGCTTCGATTCGGGATCGACGCTCGATTACGTCTATCGCAACGAGGCGCGCGGCTGCGGCCCGATCGGGCGCCTGATCGATCGCGCCTATCTGGACGCACCCGGCTGGCAAGGCATCCGGCAGCGCAAGACGAATATCGAAGCCTTGATCCGCGATGCAATCGCGCGGCTTGCGCGCAACGGCGTGTCGGTGCGCATTGCCGACGTTGCAGCAGGTCACGGACGGTACGTGCTGGACGCCATCGCAAGCGCGGCCGAGCGTGATGGCGTCACGATCGAGCACATCCTGTTGCGCGATTTCAGCTCCATCAATGTTGACGCGGGACGCGCACTGATCGCGCAACGCGGCCTCCATAAGCTCGCGCGCTTCGAGCAGGGCGACGCGTTCGATGAAGCCTCGCTCGCCGCCCTCGAGCCGCGCCCGACGCTCGCAATCGTATCGGGCCTCTATGAACTCTTCGGCGACAACGCGATGATCGCGCGCTCACTGCGCGGACTGGCGGAGGCAGTGCCGCCCGGAGGCTTCCTGGTCTATACGGGGCAGCCGTGGCATCCGCAACTCGAATTCATCGCGCGGGCGCTGAACAATCATCGTGGCGAGGCAAACTGGGTCATGCGCCGCCGTTCCCAGGCAGAAATGGATGAACTCGTGCGACGTGCGGGTTTCACCAAGCTGGAGCAAAGGATCGATGAGATGGGAATATTCACGGTCAGTCTCGCACAGCGGGCCGGCGCTCAATGAGCAACGTGATTCATGCCGACGATCGCGGCATTGCAGGTGACGGCGGGTATTACGCTTCGTTCGGCTTGCGCCTTGCTTGCCTCGCTGGAATGGGCGCGTTGTTCTTTTCCACGTATGGCTTGTCCAACTGGCTCGCTTCTTTGCGCGGCCCGCTTCCAACTATCGCATTCGATTGGGAGCACGCGATTCCGTTCGTGCCGTGGACCATCGTGCCGTACTGGTCCATCGATCTTCTCTACGCGCTGTCGTTCGGTCTCTGCACGAAGCGCCAGGAACTCTTCGATCATGTGAAGCGGCTTCTCATCGTGCAGATGATTTCAGTCGCATGCTTCATGCTCTGGCCTTTGAGCTTTGGCGGACAGCGTCCGGACACGAGCGGCGTGATGGGCGAACTGTTCTCGTTGCTTGCCGGTTTCGACAAGCCCTATAACCAGGCGCCGTCACTGCATATCGGGTTGTTGGTCGTACTGTGGGCCTTCTACGCGGAGAAGTCGCGCACCGCGATGTCGCGAGGCTTTCTGCATCTGTGGTTCGCAGGGATCGGCGTATCGGTGCTGACGACGTGGCAGCATCACTTCTTCGATGTGCCGACAGGCGCAGCGGTCGGTTGCCTCGCACTCTTTCTCTTTCCATTGCGTAATGAACCGTACGGCAGCGCTTTGGCCGATTCGAAGCCGAGCGCACGCAGCCGGCAAATCGCCTTCTGGTATGCAATAGGCGCATCCGCAGCGGCGATATCGACACTGCTGCTGATGCGCTGGTCCGCCGCTTTCGCGCTTTGCACTGGCTGGATCGCGCTTGCAACGGCGTGCGTCGCATGGGCTTACTGGCGCGGGGGACCGTATGCATTTCAAAAGAACGATCGCGGCCAAATTCCGCTTGCGGTGCGACTCCTACTCGCGCCTGTCATCGCTGGCGCGTTCGTCAACTCTCGCATATGGACGCGAACGCAACCCGATGCCGTCAAGGTTGCGCCAGGCGTCTACGTTGGCCGCACGCCGACGAATCGGGACATCCGACGACACCGCTATGCCGCGAATCTGGACCTGACCGCCGAGATGCCGCGCTGGACTCGAGACGACGCATCCTTCGCGTATGTGTGCGTCCCGCAACTCGATCTTGTTCCGTCGAGCCTTTCGTGCTTGCATGAAGCAGTGCATGCCCTCGACCGGCTGCATCGCGAACACGGCGACGTGCTGGTGTCCTGCGCGCTCGGCCTCGGACGAAGCGTGCGATGCGTGGCTGGCTGGATCGCGATGAAAGAAGGACTATCCGATGCGCGCGAGGCGATCCTCATGGTTCGACGTGCTCAGCCGCGCGCAGTCTGTTCCGAGGAAAGCGTCGCGTTGCTGCAAACGTGGATCGACAGCACACGGGCGCTGGAGGTCTAGGCATGACGTCGCAACGATCCGATGCTTTTCTAATCGCAGCCGTTCGCGGCGCGCTCGATGCGGGGCACCGCGCATGCACCGTTGCTTTCGTCGGCGGCGGGCTGGGTCTCGCTGCGTGTAGCGACATCCATACGCTAGCGTTAATCGCCACACTGCTCGCGGCAAGCGCGATATTAGGCCTGATGGCGCTATGGCTGAGCGTTCGCATAGCGATCGACCGCCGTCTGTTCGAAGCACTCGCGGACGCCGCGGTCACAAATGGGTCAGTATCCGAATCAAAGATTGAAGACACACTACCGCATCTCGACCACGCACTGACAACCCTCGGCTGGCTCGCTGCCCGCAACTCGGGTCGCCCATTACACCTACGAGCCCAGGGCGTGGTGCGGCTAATGAAATCAGCCGTCGCCACCGCAGCGGCGCAATGGACCACCGTATGCATCATCGTGACGATTGCACACTTGCGTTGAAGCCCCGCACCTGAATCAATCCACCGCCTTGATCGACAGCCCCAGCACCTCGTCCGGCGCCACAGGCCGGCTCAACAAGAACCCCTGCACGAGATCACATGCGGACTCACGCAGCAACTCCAGTTGCGCCGTCTGCTCGACGCCTTCGGCCGTCACACTGACGCCCAGCGTGCGCGCCATCTGAATGATCCCGCTCACGATGCCCTGCGTCGCGCGATCATCCTGCAGCCGCGCAACGAACGAGCGGTCGATCTTCAGCGTATCGGGCGAGAAATCGGCGAGATAGCGGAGGCTCGAGTAACCCGTGCCGAAGTCATCGATAGCGATCCGCACGCCCAGCGCCTTCAGCGCCGATAACGTGCGCTGAGCGAGCGCGGGATTCTCCATCAACGCGCTCTCCGTCAGCTCGACTTGCAGGCTCGACGCCGGCAATTCATAACGGCTCAGCGCTTCATTGACGACTTCGACGATCGCCGCATCGCGCAACTGCCGCGACGACACGTTCACCGACACGCCCAGCGAACGCGCGCCCGCACGCCGCCAGAGCGCAAGCTGGCGCAGCGCTTCGTCCATCACCCATGCGCCGATCTCGTTGATAAAGCCCGTTTCTTCGAGGATCGGAATGAACACGCCCGGCGATACCAGTCCCCGCGTTGGATGCCGCCAGCGTATCAGCGCTTCGACGCTGCGGACTTCGAGCGTGCGCGGCTCGTGGATCGCCTGATAGTGCAGCAGGAACTGGCGATTCGCGAGCGCGGCGGGCAGATCCCGCTCCAGCTTGAAGTCGACGATGCGCTCCGTCGATGCCTTGTCCGCGAACGAAAAGCCATTACGTCCCGCCTTTTTTGCGGCATACATGGCGATGTCCGCGCTCGTCAGAAGCGTCTCGTGGTCCGCGCCGTTCTCCGGAAACACCGAGATGCCAATGGACGCCGTGACGAACGCATCGGCGCGAGATGGATCGCCCGATCGCGCGAGCGCGGCCAGAATGTCCTTCGCGATGCCGGCAAGGCGCTGCTTGTCCGAAGCGTGATCGATCAGCACGGCGAATTCATCGCCGCCGAGGCGCGCAAGCACCGCGTCATGAGGCAGCGCGGCCTGAATCAGCTCGCTCAGTGACTTGAGCAGCCGATCGGCGGCGGTATGGCCGAGCGTATCGTTGAGCACCTTGAATCGATCGAGGTCGATGAACATCAGCGCGAACGCCGCGTTGCGCCGGCACCGCTCCTCTATCTTGAGCACCAGCGCGCCACGGTTGGCGAGGCCCGTCAGCGAATCCGAGAAAGCCAGCCGGTCAAGCTCGGCAAGCCGCTCCTGTTCGACGGTGATGTCCTCGCTGATCCCGACGATACGCACCAGATCGCCGCGTGCATCGAATACGGGATTGCCGGTGCTTTGAATCCAGCGTACGCCGCGGCGCGGATGTTGAATGCGGTAGCGCGCGCGGCCGCCCGTCTTCAGTCGCGTGATGCGCTGCATCGCCTCGTAAAGCTGCTGCCGGTCCTCGGGCAGCACGAGATCGATCCACGCCTGCGGACGCTCGCGCATCGTCCGCGCGTCGATGCCGAAGACAGACGCGCATCCTGCGCTGACGTGGTGAAAATAGGTGTAGTCCGCGCTGTACGAATAGAAGCAGAGGCCGACGTGCGCCTCCATTTCGGACATCAGCAATTCCTTTGCGCGCAGGTCGGCGGCAAGCTCCGCTTCGTGCGTGATATCGAGCGATGCGCAGAGAATTGCGTGCACGCCGCCGTGGCCGTCGTCGATCGGAATCAGGCGCGATTGCCACTTCTTCGGCACGCCCGCCGTGGTCGGACACGAGGCGACGAACGCGCTGCGCGAGCCCTTTAGCGCGGCATCGAAGGCGTTGCGCGCGGCGCTCGCTTCATCGCCGGACCAGAAGCCCAGCCAGTTCGCGCCCGCCAGTTGTTCGGGGCCGCTCGCCTGCATCAGTTCGGCGCCGTATTCGGAAATGCGCAACATGCGGCCATCGGTGTCGAGCAGCTTCAGGCATTCGCGGTTGGCATCGAGCAAAGCTTTCGCGAGCGCCGATGTCGCATTCGCGCGCGCGTGTTGACGGCGCGCATGACGCAGCCCGGCCATGAGGACGAGCATTGCCGCCCCCGCGCCGATGCAGAAAGCCGCTTCCTCCGATACCGATGCGAGCGCGAACCAGGCCAGCGCCCACGCGCCCGAAGCCGCGAGAAAAATCTGCGCGATGCTCGCAAGCGGCAGCGACGTGGCGCTTCTCGCGCGCATCGACAGGAAAAAGGAGAGAAAGCCCTGGTTACGGGCGGACGACGCGATTCGCGGTGTCTCGCCGCGAATAGGGAGGGCTGCCGAAGCTCCGGGACGAATGGTTTGAGGCATGTGCGAAGCAATACCGACGTGCGGTGGACGAGCGGCCGGCTCGGCCTGAAGTGGCCGAAGGGCTATAGCTGGTTTACGTCGCGAGGACGCGATGCTTTAGGGTGATCGTGCGGGGGATCGAAGGATCGGCGGCGGCGCGCCGATCCTTTCTAAGCGGGAGCCGCTCTATTGCGCGGCATTCCACGTATGCGCGTTGGTGCGCCACTGTCCGTCGCTGCTCTTGGTCATCACCTTGAGCAGCACGCCTTGATATTGCGTTTTCTTGCCGTCCTTGTCGGCTACGGCGGTCCAGTTGGCGGTTTCGTACATGACGTTGCCGACGCGGCGCGCATTGACGACGTCCGTCGTGTGGTTGCCGACGCCTGCCTTGAAATAGCCTTCAAATAGTTTCTCGATATCCGCACGGCCCTTGACGGTCTTGCCATTTCCCGGCGATACCACGGCGTTCTCGTCATAAAGCGAGGCGAGTTTCTTCGCGTCGCCGCTGTTGAAGGTCTTGTCCCAGGCCGCGTTGACCCTCTGAACCGTAGCGTCATCCGCTGCATGAACGATATACGGCGCGGCCGCGAACAGCGCGGTGCAGGCGCTCAGGCACGCAATTGTCTTCTTCATCGCTCGTCTCCATGATTGTTTCGTCGTACGTACAAGTACCGACAATGCGAGACGCTGCCGTAATCGGCGTGCGGCGATGCCTGCAGTGTGTGGCGCACGAAGTATAGGAAGCGCGCAACGACGTAAGCAATTAACGGAAGATGGAGGCATGAACGTTCGCACGGCATGCGTGGCGAACGTGCGTATTGCAATGCCGCGCAGCTATTCCTGATAAACCGCCGACAGCACGTTCTCCGCATCCGTCTGTGCGTTATCCAGTTGGACGAGGCTCGCATGACGCGCGCCGAGCGGATCGCGATTCATGATTGCAGTGAGGATCGCCTTATGCCGGGGAAGGGAAAGCGCGTGCGTATCCGGATGACGGCTCGTCAGCTTGATCGACTCCGACAGCGCGAGCGACAGCATGTGGCCGATATACATCAGCATGTCGTTGTGCGTCGCCGACATGATCGCGCGATGAAAGTCGAGGTCGGGCGCGAGCAGCGCTTCGGGTGTCTCCGCACGGGACATACGCTCGAAGGCATCGCGGATGCGCGTGAGATCGTCGTCCGTCGCATTCGATGCCGCAAGTGCCGCCGCAGCCGGCTCGATGATCCTTCGCACGACCAGCAGCGAGTTGAAGAACGTGCCCTCGTTCACGCTGTTCATGGTCCAGAAGAGCACGTCGGGATCGAGCATGTGCCATTCGTCGCGCGGCCGCACGATGCTGCCGAGACGCGGTTTCGACAGCACGAGCCCCTTCGCGACCAGCACGCGGGTCGCTTCGCGCAGAACCGGACGGCTCACGCCGTAGGACTCGCACAGCTTCGCTTCGGCGGGCAGGCGCTCCCCGGGCGAAAGCCTGCCGCTCACGATCTCGACGCCAAGCTCCTGCACGATGCGCGCGTGCATGCTCTTGCGGGGAAGGGGATGGCGATAGTCCATGCCGTTCCTCAGCGCGATGCCGCGCGATGACCGAACGCGCGCTGCGACAGGCAGAACACGAGCAGCAGCGCGCCGACCGCGATCTTCGTCCACCACGAACTAAGCGAACCGTCGAACGAGATCAGCGTTTGAATGATGCCGAGCAACAGCACGCCGAACAGCGTGCCGATCACATAGCCGACACCGCCCGTCAGTAATGTCCCGCCAATGACGACGGACGCAATGGCATCGAGTTCGAGGCCCATTGCATGCAGGCCGTATCCCGAGAGCATGTAGAACGTGAACAGCACGCCGCCGAGCGACGAGCAGAAGCCCGACAGCGCATAGGCTCCGATGGTGGCGCCGTGCACCGGCAGGCCCATCAGCAACGCGGAGTGCGGATTGCCGCCGACCGCATAGATGGAACGGCCGAACGGCGTGTAATGCGCGACGAATACGGCAATCGCGAGCACGACGAGCGCAATGACCGCGCCGATCGAAAGCGATGCATCGCTCATTACCGGTATGCGAATCTGCGACACAGCCGCGTACCACGGATGCGTGATGCTGATCGAATCGATGCTGATCAGATAGCACAGCCCGCGTGCGAGGAACATGCCCGCGAGCGTCACGATGAACGGCTGCAGCCGGAAGCGCGCAATGAGCCAGCCCATGAACGTGCCGAATGCCGTGCCCATCAGGAGCACGAGCGGGATGACCGCGAGCGGATGCCAGCCCGCTTTCTCGACGAGCGCGGCGGAGACCATCGTCGTCAGCGCGATCACCGATCCCACGGACAGATCGATACCGCCCGACAAAATCACGAACGTCTGACCGACCGCGACGACGATCAGGAACGCGTTATCGATCAGCAGATTCAAGAAGACTTGCGGCGAGAGAAAGCCGGTGTACATCGTCGAGCCGATTACGGAGACCGCGATGAACAGCGCGATCGTCGCGGCGAGCGGCAAATAGCGGCTCTGCGTGCGGCTGCGCCATGGTGCGCGGCCGCCATGACCCGGCGTGATCGGCACGCTTGGCGGTTTCGGCAAGCGCGAATTCATCGGTGCACCTCACGATCGGAAAGGGCAGGGCGGCGCGCGAACTTCGCGACCGTTGCGCGAAACTCGCCGGATTGCAGCATCATCACCGCGAACACGACGATCGCCTTGACGACGAGATTCACTTCCGGCGGCACGCCCAGCGAATAGATGAGATAAGTAAGCGTCTGGATGATCAGCGCGCCGATCACGCTGCCCGCCAACGTGAAGCGCCCGCCCGTGAGCGCCGTGCCGCCGAGCGTGACGGCGAGGATCGCATCGAGTTCGAGCAGCAGGCCGGCGTTGTTGCCATCGGCGCTCTTCACGTTGGAACTGATCAGAATGCCCGCGACGCCCGCACACAGGCCGCTGAACGCATAAGCGCCGAGCGTCAGTCGCCGCGCCTGCACGCCCGCGACGCGCGCTGCGGTCGGATTGATGCCGACGGCCTGCAGAAAGAGCCCGAGGGCCGTGCGCGTGATGGCGAGATACAGCAGCGCGAACACGAGCGCGACAATCAGAATCGATACGGGCAGGCCGAGGAAATACCCGCCGCCGAAGAAGAAGTACGGCGAATAATAAATGGTGATGATCTGGCCGCTCGTGATGAGCTGCGCGATGCCGCGTCCCGCGACCATCAGAATCAATGTCGCGATGATCGGCTGCATGCCCGCACGCGCGACGAGCAAGCCGTTCCACACGCCGCACAACAACGCGACGCCGAGCGCCGCCAACAGCACGACGGGCAGCGGTAAGCGCGTGACGTCGCCTGCAATCGACCCGCCGATGGCCCACGCGGCGACCGCGCCCGCAATGGCGACGATCGCGCCCACGGATATGTCGATGCCGCGCGTGGCGATCACGATCGTCATGCCGAGCGATACCACCGCGAGCGGCGCCGCGCGATTGAGAATGTCGATGAGGCTGCCGTACAGATGGCCATCGCGCCATTCGATGTGCAGGAAGCCGGGATTGAACGCCGCGTTCAGCGCGAGCAGCAGCGCGAGCGTGACGATAGGCCAGCCCAGCCGATGTTCGAGCGCAGCGCGTAGCGCGTTGGGTCGCACGGCATCATCCATGTTCGGCTCCGATCATTTCGCACACGGTGTCCTCGCTCGTGCCCGCAGGCAATTCGCCGACCTTGCGCCGGTCGCGCATCACGACGATACGATTCGCTATCCGAACGATCTCCGATATCTCCGACGAGATGAAGAGCACCGCCATGCCCGTCGAAGCGAGCCGCAGGATTTCATCCATGATTTCCTGTTTCGCCGCCACGTCGATGCCGCGCGTGGGTTCGTCGAGGATCAGGAGGCGTGGTTCGGTGGCAAGCCATCGCGCGATGAGCGCCTTTTGCTGATTGCCGCCCGACAGAAGCCCGATAGGCATATCGAGCGTCGCGGCCTTGATGCCGAGCGCACGCACGAACCGTTCGGCGAGCGCGTTCTGCTCTGCACGCGACAGGCAGCGTCGCGCACCGAGCCGCGCCTGCAACGCGAGCGCGATGTTCTCGCGCAGTGACAGCTCCGCGACGATGCCGTCCGCCTTGCGCTCCTCCGGGCAAAACGCGAGACCGTGACGGATCGCGTGCGCGGGCGTTGCGAATTCGACCGGGACGCCGTCGATTCGCAATTCGCCCTCGTCGGGCTTCTCGAGTCCAAACAACAGTTTCGCGAGTTCCGTGCGGCCCGAGCCGAGCAAGCCCGCGACGCCGACGACTTCGCCCGCACGCACGCGCAGATCCAGCGGCTGCAATTGCCCCTTTTGGCCGAGGCGTGAGGCGTCGAGCAGCGCGTCGTCGGCTGAGGCCGTATCGGTTTCTTCGGGCGGTGCTTGGCGCGCCTGCGCGGCGGCCAGTTCTCGGCCAAGCATCGCGGCGATCAGCGCTTGCGCATTCAACTCGCTCGCAGGCCATGCGCCGACGAGGCGGCTATTGCGCAACACGGTGATGCGATCCGAGATCGCATACACCTGATTGAGAAAGTGCGTGACGAACAGAATCGCGAGACCTTGCGCGCGCAAGCGGCGCAGTACGTCGAAGAGGAGGCGCACTTCTTCTTCGTCGAGACTGGACGTCGGCTCATCGAGAATCAGCACTTTCGATGACAGCTTCAACGCACGCGCAATCGCCACCATCTGCTGAACGGCGACCGAGTAACTCGTGAGCAGGCGCGTCACATCGATATCGAGGCCGATGCGTGCGAGCAACTCGCGCGCTTCGCGATTCGTCGCGTCCCAGTCGATGCGGAACGCATGCAGGGCCCCGCGCCGGGGGAACGATCCGCTCAGGATGTTCTCGGCGACGGACAGGTTGGGGCAGAGATTCACTTCCTGATACACCGTGCTGATGCCGAGCCGCTGCGCCTCTTGCGGCGAGCCGGGGCGGATTGCGCGGCCATCGAGCATGATGTCGCCGGCGTCGAGACTGACGACGCCGGTGAGCACCTTGATGAGCGTTGACTTGCCCGCGCCGTTCTGCCCCATCAGCGCATGAACCTCGCCCGGATAGAGGGTGAGATTCACGCCGGCCAGCGCATGCACGCCGGCGAAGCGCTTGTCGATGCCGCGCAGCTCGAGTACGGGCGCGGCGTCCGTCGGCCTTGGCGATGTCATAGTCGCTCAGTACTTGCGGTTCGGAAATTCCTTCGCCGCGACCTCCATCGGGAAGATGCTTTCCTGCGTCACGATGCGCTTCGGGACGGGCTTGCCCGCCTTGATGTCCTTCACTACCGACATCAACTGCGGCCCGAGCAGCGGACTGCATTCGACGGATACATTCAGCTTGCCGGCCATCATCGCTTCGAACGCGCCCTTCACGCCATCGACCGAAATGATGATGATGTCCTTGCCCGGCTTCATGCCCGCTTCTTCGATCGCCTGAATCGCGCCGATCGCCATGTCGTCGTTGTGTGCGTAGAGCACGTTGATCTTCTTGCCGTCGGCCTTGAGGAACGCTTCCATCACCTCCTTGCCTTTGGCGCGTGTGAAGTCGCCGGTCTGCGAGCGGATGATCTTGTACTTCGGGTCCGCCTTGATGATTTCCTCGAAGCCCTTCTTCCGGTCGATGGCGGGCGCGGAGCCGACGGTGCCTTGCAATTCGACGATATTCACAGGCCCGGGATTGCTCTTCATCTTTTCGACGAGCCAGCGGCCTGCCTTGCGGCCTTCTTCGGTGAAGTCGGAGCCGATGAAGGTGACGTAAAGCGATTCGTCCTTGCTGCTGATTGCGCGATCGGTGAGCACGACGGGGATTTTTGCGTTCTTCGCTTCGATGAGCACGGTGTCCCATCCCGTTTCTACGACGGGCGAAAACGCGATGACATCGACTCGTTGCGCGATGTAGGAGCGGATCGCCTTTATCTGGTTCTCCTGCTTTTGCTGCGCGTCGGAGAACTTCAGGTCGATGCCCGCCTCCTTGGCGCTCGACTTGATTGACTGCGTATTCGCGGTGCGCCATTCACTCTCGGCGCCGACTTGCGCGAAGCCGAGCACGATGGGTTTTTGCGCGAAACTCACTGCCGGCAACATGCCGCTCAATGATGCAGCGGCCATCGCGGCCAATACGGTGCGGCGTCTCATCAGTGTTTCCTCCATTCGTTCGCTGTTGATTTATTGGTCTTCGAATGCTTGTGGAATGCACGTCTGAATCTGTTTTCAGATATCCCGCGGCCGCCAGAGGGCTGTTCTCTCGCTATTTGGGTTTTTGTCTTTGCGATGGCGCGGCGTCGAGATAGGTAGACTATATGAAGGTCTTCGGCGGGTTTTTATCCATGTAAACCCGCTTGGGGGAGGACATAGTCTGACGATCTAGGCGCTGCTCGCCGCAAGTGAATCACTGCCCGGCCAACGCAAGCACGAAAAAAAACCCGCCGAACTTCGACGGGTTTCTTGCACAACAAGTCCGGCTTGAAGCCGGACCGCTGAATCAGTAAGTGCCAGCCGGCGCGCGCACGCTCGTGGAAACGATGTACGGGGCCTCGGTACTCAGCTCCACTCGCACTTCTCCGACAGACATCACATCGCCCTTGGGCGCGGCACCGCCGTTCACGCGCACGAACGACACCGCATACTCCCGCCCGGCTGGGCCACCCATCTTCAGGAGCGCCGCGGTCGCCGGAAACTCGAGCGTCACCATGCCGTGATGCGCGGCCCCGGCGACTTCGAATGCACCGACCGTCCCGAGGAAATGCTTGGACCGCACTTCATCGATATCGACGCCGTCCGGCAGATTCAGATAGACGTTATAGAAGTAGCCGCCCGCTGCGCCGGCGGTCGTCAGCATCACGTCGTCGAGGACGATCTTGACGGACTTGTACTGGCTCGACTTGTTGGCTGCAGGCGATGCGGCGTTCGACGCGCCGCGCGATGCTGAATCGAAGCTCTCCGCAGTCGTCGACAAGAGATCCTGCAACGGCTTGGTCGAATTCGCTTCGCCGATCACGCGCGCACTGACCGACGCTTCCCTCAACGTCAGGCCCTTGATGCCGCCAATCGAGCGGCGGCCGTTTCCAACGTTGCGCGCCGCCGTTGCAGCGAAGCTGGCGATCGGCGGGCGAGCGCGAATCTGCGCGACCTGGGCCTGCACGCGGATGATGCCCCCGCGTTGCGCGGACGGCGGCATCGTCGTGGGACGCGTGGTGTCCGCATAGTCATAGCCAAGGCGCGAGCGGTTCGAGTACGTCTGTTCCTTGTTGATCGTGAGACCCGGCGCGTAAGTGAACGTGCCCGCCCAGTACGGATCGCTCGGCGGCGGCATGGTTCGTCCATCGGGCAGCGCCCATGCGTGCCACAGACGGTCGACGTTCGCGTGATGCAGGTAGAAGATCGGATCGCGCGGCGATTGCATCGTCGCCATCGCATTACCGATGATGTTATGCACAGGATTGTGCGGGGCGCTCTCGAACTTCTCTTCGAACGAGTTAGCCGTGCCGCGCTGGAAGTTCACGACTGAATACGAGAACGGCGACAGGTCCAGTGCGCTGTACACGTTCGTGTTGAGGCGCGGACAGTACAGCGGATTGCCGCTCGCGTTGTCGGTGAATTCACTGGGAATATGCGGGTTCTTGAACCAGTCCCAGTAGGGCAGCGTGAAGCTCGCATCGCCGGTGATGCGCTTCATCTGCTGCTCGAGATAGTAGAGATAGCCGCGGTGCCAGGCGAGGAAGTACGGTGCGCGATGCGGGCAGTAGTTCGCATGCACATTCGTCCAGTACTGCCACGAGTTCGGATCGTTGGCGTTGGTATTGGCCATCATGGAGCGCACGCAGTTCAGAAACGATGCGTATTGCGGGGTCTGCTTGTACTGCTGCCACTCCACGCGGACCACGTTGGTCGCCGCAACGGCCATATAGGGAAACGCAGCCCATGAAAGCGTCGATGCAGCGCCGCCGAGGAATGCTCGTCGGGAAATTTTAAGGCGGCTCAAGATGTTCTCCGGTACATAGTACGACGAATTAAACACGACACGATCAGTCCATGCGAAGCCGGCGATCTTGCGGTGGATCGCGCTTCGATGCTCGTGCTGGATGACGAACTGGGAGACCGTGGCGACGAACAACGTGCCTTTACAGTCAGGCCATCGAGAAAGGAACGCGTGCCTTGCAGTCGATATACGTCGTGGGTTGTCAGAAAGAAATGTACGCCGATCAGTCGTCCTTTTATCGTGCGCTTCCGCACGTAAATATCCGACTAATGTCGTTTATACATGTGTTGTCGCACTGTGACTACAGCGCTCAACTTATTTTCAGCCAATTGCAGGCCGCGAAAATATCGAATGCGTTAGTAATTCAATGAAAACCATTCGTCATTCGATAATCCTCTGCAGAATAACGTCACAGCAATTGAAACAGACGGGAGCGTTCAGGAGAAAGACGATGTCGATCGGCAAAGGCCTTGTGAAAGCAGTATTGGATTGTCTTCCAGACCGCGTGTTCCTGAGTATCGCGCATCGGCGCAAGGTCGGCAGATTTCCGAACATCAGCCATCCGAAGACGTTCAACGAAAAGATACTGCATCGCTGTCTCTATCCGGATGCGCGCTTCGTCGATCTCACCGACAAGCTGACCGTGCGCGATTACGTCCGTCGAAAAGTCGGTGAGCAATATCTGATACCGCTCATCGCCACGCCGCCGGCGTTCACGCGTGACGTGTTCGATGCATTGCCGCGCGCCTTCGTAATGAAAGCGAATCACGGCAGCGGCTTTGTCGAAGTCGTGCGCGACAAGTCGAAGACGTCGTTCGATGAATTGCAGCGCCTCGCGCAACGCTGGCTCGCGACTGATTTCTATCGCGTGGCTCGCGAGCGTCACTATCGCACGATCAAGCCGCGCATCTACTTCGAGCAGCTTTTGATTGAGTCGAACGAGGAGATTCCCGCCGACATCAAGATTCATTGCTTTTTCAGTGAGGGCCAGGCCAAGCCGACGATTTACATCGCGGTGATTTCGGATCGTTTCGGCGAACATCCGCGTGGCGATATGTATGACGGCAACTGGAACCGTCTCGATGTCGCGATCGGTCACTATCCGCGCAGTCCGCAGCCAGCGCCGCGTCCTGCGAACCTGGATGCGCTGCTATCGGTTGCGACGTCGCTTGCGGAAGGCTTCGAGTACGTGCGTGTCGATCTTTACGCGCCGGGCGACCGGATTTATTTCGGCGAGTTGACTTTCACGCCGGGCGCGGGCGTGTTTCCGATGGACCCCGAGCATCTCGACTACGAATGGGGCCGGCTCATGAACCGCCCGTTTCTTCAAAGCGCGCGGGCATGGAACGGTTAATTCACGAAGCAGCGAACGCACGGCGACGTCGTGTCACCATTTCGCCGGCACGGCGTGGCGCGGTGTTGAATACGACGCCGGCGACGTTCGCGCCGCTTCGCTGGAGCGTGCTGACGGCATCGTCGATTTCCTCCTCGCTGCGTGGGCGGGGGCGCGCGACGACGATGGTCGAGCCGCCGAGCGCGGCCACGGTGCTCGCGTCATCGAACGCGAGTATCGCGGGGGTATCGATGATGATGAGGTCATAAAGCGGCGACAGCTGTTCGAGCAGTTCCGGCAGACGCCCGTTGGCGAGCAGTTCGGATGGATCGGCGAGCGCGCCGCCGGCTGTCATCACGTCGAGACCCGGTACATCGACGTGACGAACAGCCGACGCGGCGTCGATTCGGCCCGTGAGCCAATGCGCCAGTCCCGCGCCGGGCGGTAGTCCGAATATCGCCGCCACCCGGCCGTGACGCAGGTCCGCATCGATCAGCAGCACGCGCTTTCCGCCTCGCGCGTTGACGTCGGCAAGATTGGCGGCGATGAAGGTCTTGCCGACACCGGCAGTCGGCCCCGCGACGACGAGCACATGCGACCCGTTACGACCCGCAGCCAGGACTGACCGTTGCCGTCTTCCGAATTGAGAGTATTCGAGCGACATGATCACGAAGCGCTCCTCGGTGAATGATTTCGATGCGGCGAGCCAAAACGCACGTTCGCACGCTTCGCCGCCGATACCGGCCTGCAAACGGCCAGCGTAGTACACCGAATTTCGGATGGACAGGGGCAAGCGAAACGCGTTCGCGACTTTCGCTTTTCATCCGGCGCCCGAACGCCTAAAACAGGAACGAGGCCGGCTCGATGCATGGAGCCGCCGCGGGCGGACGTCGCTCGAAAGAGAGTTCAAGCGATCATGGTAACGACGGCCCGAACGTTCGATATCAACGGATGAGGGCGGAAATGAGCTATCAACTGGAAGGCAGCATTCTTGAAGTATGCGAATGCAAAGTGCTTTGCCCGTGCTGGATCGGAGAAGATCCCGATAACGGTATATGCCGTAGTGCGCTGGCTTATCACTACGAAAAAGGCGTGATCGACGGTGTCGACGTGTCCGGCGTGACCGTCGCGTTCGCCGCATTCATTCCCGGCAACGTGCTGAAGGGTAACTGGCGCGTTGCGATGTTCGTCGACGACAAGGCAACCGATGCGCAATTCGACGCGCTGCTCAGCGTGCATCGCGGCGAGCGCGGCGGGCCGCTCGCCGAACTCGTCAAACTGATTGGCGAGGTCGTCGCGGTCGAACGCGCGCCCATCGAATTTACGGTGCAGGACGGCAAGGGCAGGCTGACCGTCGGGCAAACGATCGATGCCGAAATGGAGCCGTATCGCGGCCCCACGGGCGAGCCGACCAAACTCGTCGAAAGCATCTTCTCGACGATACCCGGTTCGCCGGCTTACGTCGGCAAGGCGAACCTGTTCCGTCTGAAAGACCAGAAACTGGGTATCGACCTTTCGCTCTCGGGGCATAACGCCATTCAAGGTTCGTTCAGCTTCGCGTCTTAGCGGGCAGGAGCGAGTGGAACAATGCGCAACGACGCACGCGCCCGGCTGTTCGCACCGATCTTCACCGCGTTGGTGGCGAGCGCATGGATCGTCCTTTGGGCATGGGGCGCGGGACCGTATGCGCGCTATGTTCATCACGCAAGCTGGTCGGACTTGCCGGGCGTGGCGGCGATTTGCGAAGCCGTTCCCGGCGGCAGCCTGCTACTCGACGCATTGCTCCACAGCGCGGCCTGGCTACTGATGATCGCCGCGATGATGCTGCCCACGGTTTTTCCGTTGCTGGCGGGCTTCAGACGCCTCACCGCCGCACGCCCGGACAGGCGCTTATTGCTTGCGTTGCTTGTATCGGGCTATGCGAGTGTGTGGGCGCTATTCGGCGTGGCCGCGCATGTCTTCGATGCGGCCTTGCATCAGGTGGCCGAACGCGTGCCCGTCATATCGCTATATGCCTGGCTTCTAGGCGCTGGCGTCGTCGGGCTGGCGGGTGCTTATCAGTTCACTCGCATTAAATATCGATGCCTGGAGAAGTGCCGGTCGCCGCTCTTGTTCGTCATGGAGCACTGGACCGGACGAAATGTTCGGCGCAACAGTTTCGCGTTGGGCGTGAGTCACGGCGCGTTTTGCGTCGGTTGCTGCTGGACGCTCATGCTGCTGATGTTCGCGGTCGGCACGGGAAGCATCGGCTGGATGCTCGCTCTGGGCGCGGTCATGGCGGCAGAAAAGAATTTGCCGTGGGGACGACGCATCGGACAAGCGGTGGGCGTTGCATTAATTGCATGGGCGTGCGGGATTGGCTTGATGCACGCGGGATGACGCACCAACATGACGCAACGATGCACGATTTTGGTTCGTCGATACGGAACGGATTAAAAATCATATAGGGCCAATTGTTTTTCCTTAGACATTTCTGAACTTTTCATGCGAAAGTGATTCGTAAGGATCTGTGCGTCGACAAGCGGCGGCGCCAGCGACAATCTTTGGAGAGAGAACGCATGAATCGACCGAAACGGATGCTCGTTGAAAACATTGCGTGGGCTCGCGAGACCGCGCATGCAGACCCGCAGTTCTTTCCAGGACTCGCGCAAGGGCAAAGCCCGAAGGTGCTATGGATAGGCTGCTCCGACAGTCGTGTTCCGGCGGAAACCGTGACGAACGCCAATCCTGGCGATCTATTCGTTCACCGTAATATCGCCAATCTGTTTTCCCCGTCCGACGACAACACCGTGAGCGTGCTCGAGTACGCCGTGCGCGTGCTCGAAGTCGATCACGTGATCGTATGCGGGCATTACGGCTGCGGCGGCGTTCGTGCATCGCTACTGCCGCTATCGAATGAGTTGCCGCACGTGAATCGCCGGATTGCGCCGTTGTGCGCGCTAGGCGATCGTCATCGAGAAGAACTGGACGCGTGCGCCGATCTGGATGCCCGAGCGAATCGCCTTGCCGAGCTCAGCGTGCTCGAACAAGTGCGCCTGTTGCGTCAATCCGCAATCGTTTGCGATCGAGACGCACCTCCACTGGTGCACGGCTGGATCTTCGGGCTCTCTGACGGGCTCATCAAGGTGCTGTCCTCGGGCTACGACGAGGAACCCGCGCGCGATACGCGGCGCGCATCGCAAGCCGACATGCTCGAAGCGGTCGAATTGGCCGACCGATAATCGACTAAGTTTTCCCAGGCATTCCTTTGCATGCGACGTGGCGTCGATCGCGTTGCAGGTCCCAACTCGCTTCAAGAAACCATGAACTCAATAAACCGCCTGACTCATTTTCCACGCGATATTTTCGCGGGCACGGTCGTCTTTCTCGTCGCCATGCCGCTTTGTCTGGGCATCGCCAATGCATCCGGCGTCGATGCGTTTGCGGGGCTCCTGTCCGGCATCATCGGCGGACTCGTCGTCGCGTTGCTGAGCGGCTCGCATCTGAGCGTCAGCGGTCCCGCGGCCGGGCTCATCGTCATCGTTGTCGACGGCATCGCGGGACTCGGCAGCTTTTCGTCGTTCCTGCTCGCCGTGCTGCTGTCCGGCGCGATTCAGTTCGGCTTCGGCATGCTGAAAGCGGGGCGCTTTGCGGCCTACGTGCCGTCCTCGGTCATCAAGGGAATGCTCGCCGCGATCGGCCTGCTGCTGGTCATCAAACAGATACCGCTCGCCGCAGGGTTCGCTAACGAAGGCGCAAAGGCCGCAAGCGGTGCGGGCATGATCGATACTCCGTTCGGCACGATGTCGATCGCGGCGTGCTTCGTCGCACTCGTCTCGCTGGCGATGCTGGCCGCGTGGGAAACACGCGCGATGCGGCGCTTTGCGCTCGTGCGCGCGGTGCCCGCACCGCTCGCTGTCGTTGCGTTTGGTATCGGCGTGACGCTGCTGCTCGATGCCGTCGCGCCGGGCTTCTCGCCGCCCGCGCAGCATCGCGTCGCATTGCCGTCTATGCAAACGTTTGCATCTTTCACGAATGCGCTTTCGTTGCCCGATGTATCGCAGTTGGTGAATCCCGATGTATGGCGCCTTGCGCTGACGCTTGCCATCGTCGCCAGCCTGGAAACCTTGCTGTGTCTCGAAGCGGTCGAACAGATCGATCCGAAGAAGCGCGCGGCGCAGCCCGACCGCGAGCTCAAGGCGCAAGGCATCGGCAACATGATGGCGGGCGCGATGGGCGCGCTGCCGATCACGTCGGTGATCGTGCGCAGTTCCGCCAACGTGCATGCAGGCGCGCAGAGCGCTGGTCATCGTTCATACACGGCGTGCTGCTGCTAGCGAGTGTCTTTGCGCTGACGAGCATCATCAACCTGATTCCGCTCGCGTGCCTCGCTGCAATCCTGATCTTCACCGGACTTAAGCTCGCCAAGCCATCGCTTTTCGCGGCTGTCGCAAAGCAGGGCATCGAGCGGTTTGCGCCGTTCATCGTGACCATTGCTGGCGTGTTGCTGACCGATTTGCTGATGGGCATTCTGCTGGGCATCGCGTGCAGTCTCGCGCTCGCCGTGCGTGCGAACCTGAAGCGGCCCATCACCATCGCGCAGCATGACGATCACTACCTGCTGTCGTTTCGCAAGGACGTATCCTTTCTCGGCAAGGTGTCGCTCAGGCAGCATCTTCATGCGATCCCCGATGGCGCGACCGTCATCTTCGATGCCTCGCGCGCCGATTACATCGACCCCGACGTTCGCGAACTCATCGAGAAGTTCATGGCCGATGCGCCAGCACGGCGCATGCACGTCGAATGCCGGCAAATGCCGCGTGCGGGCGCGCAACCGGTGAAGAACGGCTGGCTCGGCCTGATGCGGCAACGGGGAAGTTGATGAGGTCAGATGCGGTAGTTGTACGTGGCTTCGCCCGAGGTCAGGGCGACACATCCTGCCAGTCGAACAGTCGATAGGTAGACTGAGCAACGCGAACGGGCGATGCCTAAACGCTCCGGAACGAAAGCCCGTTCGCGTCTTCCCCTATTCACATTTGCCGTCAACCGCCTGCTGCTGTCGTGCCACCAAGCGGCCGCTGTGATGCAACAACGTGCGAACGCTTGCAGCGTAAGGCTTCGATGCAGCGGGGCGCCACCCAATAACGCCGTCATTCCCGCAGAGCTATAACAGTCCCTCATACCCCTATCGCAAACTGTCAATATTAGGCCGGCTTTCTTTTCGCTAGATTCGCAAGTCAGTGCAACAGCCAGATCAAACGAAAAGAACAGGGGACACGAGCGATGAGTCAGCAAGAAAGGCCGCACGCATTGCGAGTCGCGATCGTCACGGGCGCGGGAAGCGGCATTGGCAGCGCAACGGTGCACGCACTTGCCGACGACGGCTGGCATGTCGCGCTCGCGGGCCGTCGGCAGGAGGCGCTTGATGCGGTGATTCGCAGCTACGTGGAGCGCCATCCGGAGACCGCCGATCGCCTGCTCGCAGTCGCGACCGATGTCGCCGATCCCGCATCGGTGCAGCATCTATTTGAAACGGTGCAGCGCCGCTTCGGCCGGCTCGATTTGCTGTTCAACAACGCGGGCCTCGGCGTGGAAGGCGTATCGGTCGAAGACTTATCGATTGAGTGCTTTCGCACCATGCTCGACATCAACGTTACCGGAACGCTGCTGTGCACGCAGGCCGCGTTTCGTCAGATGCGCGCGCAAGACCCGCGCGGCGGACGCATCATCAATAACGGCTCGCTGTCCGCGCATACGCCGCGTCTCCATTCCGCCGATTACACCGCGAGCAAGCATGCGGTGAGCGGCCTCACGAAAGCGTGCGCGCTCGATGGCCGCAAGTACGACATCGCCGTTTGCCAGATCGATTTCGGCAACGTTCTCACCGAAATGGCCGCGAGGATGCAGGGCGGCGTGCTGCAGGCGAATGGCGAACGCGCGCCCGAACCGACGATGGACCTCACGCATGCAGCGCGCTCCGTTGCTCACATGGCGAGCCTGCCGCTCGAAGCGAACGTGCAGTACATGACCGTCATGGCGACGAAGATGCCGTTCATCGGACGCGGATAGCAGCAGCACATCGCATCTCGACGTAAAGCCGCACTCGACAAGAATACTTCGACGGAGACACACCATGCTCGATACCCTGGCGGACGTCGGTTCGAAAGCCGGCGCGCCCGATGAGGCGCGCATCTTCAACAAGGTGACCTGGCGCATCGTGCCGCTCATTCTCGCGTGCTTCGTGGCCGCGTATCTCGACCGCGTGAACATCAGTTTCGCGAAGCTGCAGATGCAGTCGCAACTCGGCCTGAGCGAAGCGGCATACGGCCTGGGCGCGAGCGTGTTCTTCATCGGCTATCTGTTGTTCGAAATACCCAGCAACGCGATCATGGTGCGGACCGGCGCGCGCCGCTGGATCGCGCGCATCATGATTTCATGGGGCCTCGCATCGGCGGCGATGATGTTCGTGCGCGACGAAACGTGGTTCTACATCTTGCGCTTCCTGCTCGGCGCGCTCGAAGCCGGCTTCGTGCCGGGCGTGCTGTACTTCTACACGCAATGGTTCCCGGCGGAACGGCGCGGCCGCATGAACTCGCTGTTCTTCGGCGCGATCGCGCTGTGCGGAATCATCGGCGGCCCGATTTCGGGCGGCATCCTCAAGTACTTCGATGGCGTCAGCGGCATGCCGGGCTGGCAGTGGCTGTTCCTGCTCGAAGGATTGCCGTCGATCGCGCTCGGCCTGATGGTGCTCTTCGTGCTCGACGATCGCGTCGAGGATGCAAAGTGGCTCACGCCCGCCGAAAAGAGCCTGCTTTCCGCGATCATCGCGCGGGACCGCAAGGTGGACAGCACGCACTCGTTTCTGGTCGCGCTGCGCTGGCCGGTCATCTATCTGTTCTCGCTGATCTACTTCGGGCTGTGCATGGGCATCTACGGCTTCCTCTTCTGGATGCCGCAGCTCGTGAAAAGCGCGGGCAACAGCGATCCGCTGATCATCGGTCTCATCACGATGATTCCCTATCTCGCCGCGATGGTCGGCACGGTGCTCATCAGCCGCAACTCGGACCGCACCGGCGAGCGGCGCTGGCATCTGACCGGTTGCGCGCTTGCCGCTGCGTTCGGCTATCTGATCAGCGCGACATGGCCGACGAGCACGGTGCTGCTCGTGCTCGGCCTGAGCATCTCGGCGACGGGCGTGATCGCCTCGTTCGGCATCTTCTGGATGTTTCCCGCGCGGATTCTCACGGGCGCGGCGGCGGCGGCCGGACTTGCGCTGATCAATTCGCTGGGGCAGTTCGGCGGCATCGTCGCGCCGTACATGGTCGGCAAGGTGAAGGACTTGCTCGGCAGCGCGTCGATGGGGCTGTATGCGATCGCGGTCGTCTGCATCTTTACGTCGGCGCTGATCGCGTGGGGCATGCCGCACAAGATCCGTTTCCGCGACGCACGGACGTCGCGCGTCGAATAGACGGGCGCACGCCGGTCTCTCACCCGTCCCTTACCGCCAGCGCCACGTGAACCGTGGCGCTGGCCGGCCGCATCGCCCTCGTCGCTTCGCTGAACAAACTCCCAATTTAGTCAAGCATTCGCAACAATTCTTTACCGCGCGCCGCCCGCTTCGCCTACAATTGCGAACGATTCTCAATTCAGCGGCGACGTTCGACCTGCCGTCCTACCATCCAGTAAAAATCAAAGAACAATGTCTCAACGGGTAATCGAAGCGCCGCGTTGCCGGCGCACGGCGGTATCGTGGGCGGCGCATAGCTTTTTCGCCGGGTTCGTGGGTGTTGCGGCGGCGATCGCCGCGCCGGGCGTTGCGATTGCGCAGGAAGCGGCCACGCCGGAAGCCGGCCAGCCGGCGGAATCGGGTGCGGCGGGTTCTTCCACGGTGCTGCCAGCCGTCGTCGTCAAGAGCACGGCGACGACCGGCGAGCTGCCCGCGCCGTATGCAGGCGGCCAGCTTGCGAAGGGCGGCGGCATCGGCGTGTTGGGAACGTCGAACGTGATGGATCAGCCGTTCAACACGACCAACTACACCGAGCAGGCGATGCAGGACATCCAGGCGCGCACGCTCGGCGATGTCGTCGTGAACAACGCGTCAGTGCGTGCGCAGCAGAGCAGCGGCGGGTTCGGCGATGTCTTCGAGATTCGCGGCTTCGACGTGCAGGCGACCGATGTGGCGCTCAACGGCCTGTACGGCATGGTGTCGGCGGCGAAGATGCCGGTGAATCTCGCGGAGCGCGTCGAGGTGCTGCAAGGGCCCGGCTCGCTGATGTACGGGATGGGGCCATCGGGCAGCATCGGCGGAGCGATCAACATTGTCACGAAGCGCGCCGACGATGAACCGTTAACGCGTCTCACCGCGCTCTTTCAGTCGAAGGGACAGTTCGGCGTGGCCGCCGACGTAGGCCGCCGCTTCGGCGATGAAGGGCAGTGGGGCATCCGCGTGAACGGCCAGTTCAAGGATGGCCAGACGGGCATCGCGCACGGCAATCAGCTTCAGGGCGATGGCGCGATCGGCCTCGATTATCGCGGCAAGCAGCTGCGCTGGTCCTTCGACGCCTACAACGTCTCCGAGAATACCGACGAGTTCCGCTCGCAAATCGGCTTCGGCACGGCGACGGCAGTGCCGGCCGCGCCATCGGGCTATACGAATCTGTATCCCGGATCGAAGCTGAAGCTGCGCGATTCGGCCGTCATGACGCGGCTCGAGTACGACATCAACCGTTACGTCACCGTGTATGGCGCGGCGGGCGAGCACTACGGCACGTCCGAGCAGAACTTCCCGTACGCGAGCGGCATGACCGCTGCCGGCGCGTTCGACGTGACCAACGGCTATTACGACGCGTACAACCGCACCAAGACCGTCGATGCCGGTTTGCGCTTTCACTTCGACACGTTCGGCGTCAAGCACACGCTGGTCACGGGCGTGACCTCGCTGAATCAGGAGCAGGGCTATTTCTACGCGCTGGGGAGCGAGTCGGTGGCGTCGAGCTTGTATAACCCGACGCCGCTCTTGCCGATGACCACCGCACGCGGCGATGCGCAACGCAGCAGCCAGTTGCGCCTCAACAGCCAGCAGATCATCGACACGATGTCGTTCTTCGACGATCGCCTGCTGCTCACGGGCGGTTTCCGTCGGCAGACCATCGGTCTCGACAACTACGATCCGACGAGCGGCGCGCAGACGAGCGCAATCGATCAGCAGGCGATCACGCCGCTCGCGGGCATCGTGTTCAAGCCGCTGTCGAATATCTCGGTGTACGGCAACTTCACGTCGGGTCTCACGAACGGCGACACCGCGCCCGCCGGCACCGCCAACGCGGGGCAGGCGTTCGCACCGTACAAGTCGAATCAATACGAAGCGGGCGTGAAGGCGGACTGGGGCCGCGTGCTGACATCGATCTCGGTGTTCCAGATCAGCCGGCCCAACGGCGTCACGAATCCGACGACCAACATCTACGGCTACGACGGCAAGACGCGCATTCGCGGTCTCGAACTCGCGGCGTATGGCGAAGTGTTCCGCCACCTGCGCATGATGGCGAGCGCGACGTTCTACGATCCGAAGCTCCAGGGCACCGAAGGCGGCGCGAACGATGGCAACGATCCTGTCGGCGTGCCGAAATTCGCGTTCAATCTCGGCGCGGATTACGACTTGCCGTGGGTGCCGGGCCTGAGCATCAACGGCCGCATCATTCACACCGGCGCGCAGTACTACAACGCCAGCAACACGCTGCGGCTGCCTTCGTGGACGCGCTATGACCTGGGCGTGCGTTACGGCATGCGCGTCATCGGCAAGGACGTGATCCTGCGCGCGAACATCGAGAACCTCTTCGGCAGCCGCTACTGGATTCAGCAAGGCACGTACGTGACAAACGCCGCGCCGCGCACGCTGCTGCTGTCGGCGGAATTCAACTTCTAAGGCTGAACGCAGAAGAGCCGGGCCGATGAAAGCCGCGCCCTTGTGGGCGAACCGGCTGCTGCCCGTTGCGATGGCGGATCGCGCGAATGCGGAAGTGTACGTGTTCTTCGCCGTGTGGAGCGCAACGCTCCTCTTTGCGATGACGCGATCCGCGCGGCGCGCGTGGATTGAATTGTTGTGGCTCGCGGCTGGCTTGCTCTCGCTGCTGCCATTGCTCAATGCGGTCACGACTCAACGGCCGCTCTGGCGCAGCATCTTGGAAGGCGACCCGGTGTTCGCAGGCTTCGAACAGATGCTGTGGGCGTTCGCAGCGCTGCATGCGGTTCTGGCGTTGCGCGTGGCGCGTCATCGTCCGCGAATCACGCGCTCGACGGCACATCGGCCAAACGTCGTCGAACCAGAACGCGAGAAAGAGAGCGCATGATGCACATCATCGCGTTGCTCTGCTGTGTCGCTTCGTTCGGATGTCTCGCCCTCGCTATGGAGCGTCACCAACGGCCGATTCTGCGCGGACACACCCGCAGTCTTCGTGTCGCTGGCTGGTGCGGGCTCTTGCTTGCGCTCGTCATCGCCGTCGCGAATGAAGGCTGGGCGATGGGCCTCGTTCGCTATAGCGGCGACACGAGTCTTGGCGCAGGCGTCGTCTATCTTGCGTTGATTGCGTGCGAGCGCTTTCGTCCGTGCCCATCAAACTGACGAACCCAGTCCGCGTTTTCCCCTAGCGAATCTTCGTTGACGCTCGACCGTTCACGTACCAGAATTCAAACATCGCACTGTGATCACAGGTCACAGTTTCCGCAGCGCACTCTCAGGCACAGGACCGGAAACGCATGGCGCCGACACGCTCCGCAACGGATCTTCCCGCGTTGGAACTCGTGGCACGAGAAACGATGGCCGGCCGGGTCTATGCGCAATTGCGCGAGGCGATCATGACCGGACGCTTCGCGCCGGGCCAGTTGTTGAGCCTGCGCAGCGTCGCCGAAGCGGTCGGGTCATCGACGATGCCGGTGCGCGCCGCGCTCACGCGCTTGCAGGCGGAAGGCGCATTGATCGACGGAGCGGGCCGCGCGCTGATGGTCCCGCCCATGACGCTCGAGCTGCTCGGCGAATTGCGCGACGTGCGCATCGCGCTTGAAGGCGCAGTCGCGAAGCGAGCGGCGTCCCGCATGACGCGCGCGCATCTCACCGCGCTGCAAGCCGTCTACGACGTAATGGACGCGCATGTCGAAGCGGGCGACGTCCCCGCTTATCTGCGCAGCAATTTCGAATTTCACATCGCCATCTACACGCACGGCGCGAGCGACATCACGCTTGCGACGATCCAGAACCTGTGGATGCGCATCGGTCCGTTCCTGAACCTCGTCGCGCCCGACATTCCGCATATGCGGCGTTCGATGGCCGCGCACCGGCATATCGTCGAGGCGCTGTGGCGCGGTGATGGCGAAGGCGCACGCGCGGGCATCGAAGAAGATATCGGCGATGCAGCGGCGGACCTCGCCGAGCGTCTGCAAGGCGCGGAACAAGGCAACGAAGAAAGCGGCAAGAAAGGCGGCGCGCAGGCGAGCGCCTAGCAGCAATAAAGATCAAAACAAACGGAGACAGCGAATGACGGTTCTTCAGATGTTGAAACCGCAGGCGGGCTTGCGCGTGCTCATCACGGGCGGTGCGTCGGGCATCGGGCTCGTGATCGCGCGGGCCTTCATCGACGCAGGCGCACGGGTGCATGTCTGCGATGCAAGCCCCGAAGCGATCGACGCCCTCGCCAAGGCCGAGGCCAATGCGGAGCTCAACCCCATCACCGCGACGCTCGCCGATGTTTCGGACCGCGAAGCAGTCGATCGCGTATTCGCCGATGTACAAAGCCATCTTGGCGGCCTCGATGTGCTCGTGAACAACGCGGGCATTGCGGGGCCCACGGGCGGCGTCGAAGAGATCGACGTGAAGGCGTGGGAAGACACCGTCGACGTCAACCTCAACGCGCAGTTCTACTTCGCGCGGCGCGCGGTGCCGCTGCTGCGCGAGGCGCCGAATGGCGGAGCGATCGTCGCACTGTCGTCGGTGGCGGGCAGGCTCGGCTATGCGTTCAGAACGCCGTATGCCGCGACGAAATGGGCCGTGGTCGGCATGGTGAAAAGCCTCGCGATCGAGCTTGGCCCGACGAACATTCGCGTCAATGCGATTCAGCCGGGCATCGTGAAAGGCCCGCGCATCGAGCGCGTGATCGCCGCGCGCGCGAAGCAGATGAACCTCTCCTACGAAGACATGGAAAAGCAGTATCTCGCGAAGATTTCGCTGCGCCGCATGACGACGCCCGAAGAAGTCGCGGCTACCACGCTGTTTCTGTGCTCGCCGGCCGGCAGCGGCATTTCGGGGCAAGCCATCTCGGTGTGCGGCAACGTCGAAGTGCTTTGATACAAAGACTCAGAGGACCACATGGCAACCAAACGCAAGGTCATCATCACGTGCGCGCCGACCGGTGCGATTCATACGCCGTCCATGTCGCCTTATCTTCCGGTGACGCCGCAGCAAATCGCCGATGCGGCGCTCGCCGCCGCACAGGAAGGCGCGGCGATTCTGCACCTGCACGCACGCGATCCGAACGACGGCCATCCGACGCAAGATCCGGCCGTGTTCCAGGAGTTTCTGCCGCGCATCAAGGCGGAAACGGATGCGGTCATCAACATCACCACGGGCGGCAGCCCGCATATGACGGTTGCGGAACGCCTCAAGCCCGCGCATCACTTCAAGCCGGAAGTCGCATCGCTCAATATGGGATCGATGAACTTCGGCCTCTATCCGATGCTCGATCGCTTCAAGGAACTGAAGCACGACTGGGAGCGCAAGCATCTGGAAAACAGCCGCGATCTGGTCTTCAAGAACACCTTCGCGGATATCGAGTACATCCTCACTTCGTGCAGCGCGAACGGCACGCGCTTCGAGTACGAGTGCTACGACATCTCGCACCTGTATAACCTCGCGCATTTCGTCGATCGCGGGCTCGCGAAGCCGCCGTTCTTCGTGCAGAGCGTGTTCGGGCTGCTGGGCGGCATCGGGCCGCATCCGGAAGACCTGGCGCACATGCGCCGCACCGCGGACCGGCTTTTCGGCAAGGACTATGTCTGGTCGATTCTCGGCGCGGGCCGCAACCAGCTCACGCTCGGCTCGATGGGCGTCGCGCAAGGCTCCAACGTGCGCGTCGGTCTGGAAGATTCGCTGTGGATCGAGCCAGGCAAGCTCGCCGAATCCAGCGCCGCGCAAGTGCGCAAGATCAAGCAGGTGATCGAAGGGCTGTCGCTCGATATCGCGACCCCCGACGAAGCGCGCGAGATGCTTCAACTCAAGGGCGGCAGCGACACCAACTTCTGATGCGGAGGGCATCGTGAACGACAGTGCAAGGCGCAAGCTGAAGGTAGTCGCCATGCCGACGGGCTGGCTGACCGTCGATCGCTCGTCGCAGGTCTATGGCCGGTATTTCGGACAACAGATCAAGGTGCCGGTATGGTCGACGGCCATCGTCGGGGCGGAGAAGAAGATCGTCGTGGATACCGGCATCCACGATCCGGGCTGGGTGTCGAACTTCGTTTGTCCGTGCGATCAGGCGCCGGAAGAGCGGCTCGAACGTGCGCTGAAGGAGTACGTGGGCTGGAGCGCGGACGAAGTCGATATCGTCATCAACACGCATCTGCACTACGACCATTCGGGCGGCAACACGCTGTTCCGCAATGCGCGCTTCATCGTGCAGGCGGCCGAGTGGGAATACGCGGGGCATCCGCTGCCGACGCAGGCCACGTATTACCAGGAGTTTCTGATCGGCCGCGAACCGCTCGCGTACTTTCGCTGGCAATTCGCGCATGGGGTGATGGATATCGTGCCCGGCGTGCGCGTGGTGCCGACGCCGGGACACACGCCGGGGCACCAATCGGTGGCGGTGGATACGGAAGAAGGCGTCGTGCTGATCGCGGGAGACTGCGCGAACTGCATGGAGAACATCGTCGATCTGGTGCCGGTCGGCATCGTGCATGAAACGCTCGCGGAAATGAGCTCGCTCACGCGCATCCGGCAGATCGCGGACTTCGTGATACCCGGACACGATCCGAACGTCGTGCCGGGAAGCGCGGGCATTGCGCTGCCTGCGAGCGCACGTCTTCCGCATGTCGCGAAGTGAGTTGCACAGTCGCAGAACCACGAGCTGTAGTCGGGATACCAATAACGAAGGACCGGAGGAAGACATGAAAGCATGGACGCATTCGATTCGCCGTGCGGGCCGGGCAGCGCTCGGCGTCGCGATCGCGGCGGCGCTCGGGGTATCGGCGCACGCGGAAGCAGCGGGCAAATACAAGGTGTTCCTGTCGATGAGCTATGTCGGCAACGACTGGCAGACCGAAGCCGCGAACATGGTAAAGGCGATGGCCAACACGCCCGCGCTGAAGGACAAGGTCGATCTCGAAGTACAGGTCGCGGGCACCGACGCGCAGAAACAGATACAGCAGATCAACTCGATGGTGCAGGCGGGCGCGAAGGCCATCATCATCTATCCGATCTCGCCGACCGCGCTCAATCGCGCGATCAAGAACGCGTGCTCGAAGGGCGTGGTCGTGGCCGCCTACGACGGGGAAGTGACCGAGCCGTGCGCGCACAACGTGACCATCGACCAGCATCAGGCGGGCACCGTGACCGCTGAATGGCTCGCGAAGACCATCAACGGCAAGGGCAATATCGTGATGATCAACGGCGTGCCGGGAACCTCGGTGGACCGTGCGCGCACCGAGGCCGCGAAGGCGGTGTTCGCGAAGCATCCCGACATCAAGATCGTTGCCGAGGGCACCGGCATGTGGAGTCAGGCGACGGCCAAGACCGAACTGTCGAAGATTCTCGCTACGAATAGCTGGGACAAGATCGACGGCCTGTGGATGCAGGTCGGCTGCTTCACGGCGGCGTCGATGCAGCTCGAAGCGGGCATCCCCGACGACAAGGTCAAGCCGTGTGCGGGCGAATCGTCGAACGGGCATCGCGTGCAGATGCTGCCGCCGGGCACGGTGAAGGGCGAGGGCAGTTATCGCTCGATCGGGTATCGCTCGATCTCGTATGGCGCGCCGCCGTATTCGGGCGCGATGGCGCTCAAGATGGCCGTGCAGAAGCTCGACGGCAAGGAGTTCCCGCAGCGCGTGACGCTCAAGCTGCCGCTCGTGCTGACGTCCGAATCGAAGCTCTGCAAGAGCGGCAGTATCGACGAACTGAAGGCGGGCTGCACCGCGTTCCCGCCGGACAAGGTGCCGCCGGGCTGGTTCGCCGACATCTATTCGGAAGACACGCGCGAAGTCGGCTTCAACGCGGCGCTGACCGGCAACCAGGACTGATGCGGCCAACGCGAGGAGGCGAGCAATGACGAGCGCATCCATGACCGGGAACGGCGCGCTGGCGATCGACGTCGCGAACGTGACCAAGCGCTTCGGCGCGACGGTCGCGCTCGACGGCGCGTCGTTCAAGGTCAGGCGCGGGACGGTGCACGCACTGCTCGGCGAGAACGGCGCGGGCAAGTCCACCACCGTCAAGCTGCTGTCCGGGCTCATGCAGCCGGATAGCGGGAGCATCCACGTGATGGGCAGCGAAGTGACGATGCGCGGCCCGAAGGACGCGCATCGCGCGGGCGTGCAGACCGCGTATCAGGAGATGACCCTGGTGCGCGACCTGACCGTCGAGCAGAACCTGCTGATGTCGTATGAACCGACGGGCTTTCTCGGTCGTATCAGGAAGCGCGAGGCGCAGCGGCAGGCGTCCGAATGGCTCGAGCGACTGGAGCTATCGGATATCCGCCCGAGCGCCTATATCCGCGATCTCGCGTTGCCGGTGCGTCAGAAGATCGAGATAGCGAAAGCAATCGTTCGGCGTCCGAAGGTATTGCTGCTCGACGAGCCGACGTCCGCGCTCTCCGGTGCCGATGTCGCGTGGCTCGCGCGCCGCATCGACGAACTGAAGGCGGACGGCGTCACGTTCGTGTTCATCTCGCATCGCATGCAGGAAGTGCGCGAGTTTTGCGACAGCCTCACGGTGTATCGCAACGGGCGCGATGTCGGTGCGTTCGATGCGGCCGACATCTCGGATGAGGAAGTCATTCGCCTCGTCATCGGACGGTCGATGGAAGCGAAGTATCCGCCGAAGGTGACGCCGCCCGCGCTCACGCAAGCGGCGGCGCAGCCGCCCGCGATGGAAGCGCGCGGCATTCGTGTCGATGGCGTCGTGAGCGACTTCGACCTCACGCTGAAAGCGGGTGAAGTGCACGGTATCGCTGCGCTGCAAGGCATGGGGCAGCGCGAACTCTTCGAGGCGCTGTTCGGCGCGCAGTACATCGACGAGGGCGAGATTCGCATCGACGGCAAGCCGGTCACGCTTACTTGCACCGCCGATTCGCTGAAGGCCGGCGTCTCGACGAGCTTTCTGCCCGAAGACCGCAAGACCGAAGGTTTGTTTTTGCGGCTGCCCGGCGGCGAGAACGTCTCGCTGCCGGTGATCGGACGCTATGCGCGCTTTGGACTCATCGACCGCAAGCGCGAGCGGGCCGCCATCGCGAAATCGCTCGCCCAAATGGAAGTGAATCCGCGTGCGCTCTACAAGCCGTGTCTCTCTTTCTCCGGTGGCAACCAGCAGAAGATCGCGATGGCCAAGTGGCTGCTCACGCAAAGCCGCGTGTGGCTGATGTTCGATCCGACGCGCGGCATCGATGTCGGCACGAAGCATCAGATTTTCGTGCTGATGCGCGCGTTCGCGGCGGCGGGCGGCGCGGTGCTGTTCTATTCGACCGACGTGCCCGAGCTGGTGAACGTGTGCGATCGCGTGTCGGTGATGTATCGCGGGCGCAATGTCGGTGAGCTGGAAGGCGACGCGCTCACCGAAGAAAGCGTGATGCGCAAGATGCTGTCCAGTTAAGCGGTCCAACGCTACGGAGAAGTGTTCATGAAGATTGCGATTGCGTCGCCCGAAAGCGAGATCGTGCGGCCGGGCGCGCGCGTGGGATGGGGCGCGCGCATCGATCATCATCGCGGGCTCATCATCGCGATCAGCGCACTCGTCGCGATGCTGGCCGCCTGGGTGTCGCTGTCCGCGACGCCGGTGGGCATGTACGACATTGGCTCCGTCATTTCGAGCTCGACGACGCTCGCGCTCGCGGCCATCGGGCAGACCATCGTGGTGCTGTCGGGCGGATTCGATCTGTCCGCGTCCGCGGTGGTGTCCCTCGCCAACGTGCTCGCGGTGCGCTTCGTCGCCGGCACGCCGATGGAGCAATGGGCGGGCGCGGCGCTCATTCTCGCGATCGGCGGCGGCATCGGGCTCGTGAACGGCGCGTTGATCGCGTGGTTCCGGCTGCAATCCATCGTCGTCACGCTGGCGACGATGTTCATGGTGCAAGGTCTTACGCTGCTGATCCAGAACAAGCCGGGCGGCGCGGTAGGCGAGCAGTTCGGCGCGTTCATCACGTCCGACCTCATCCCCGAAAAGCTGCCGATGTCGGCAGGGATACTAATCATTGCGTTGCTGGTGTGGGCGTTCATCCGGCGCACACGCTTCGGCGTCGGGCTGTATGCGCTCGGCAGCGACCCCGACGGCGCATTCGCCAACGGCATGCCGGTCACGCGCTATCGCATCGCCACGTATGCGCTCGCCGGCGTCTTCTATGCAGCGGCGGGCCTGTACGTCTCGGCGCAGACAGGCTCGGCCGATCCGCTCGTCGGCAGGCCGCTGTTGCTGTCGATGTTCACGGCCGTCGTGCTCGGCGGCACGCTGCTCGGCGGCGGGCGCGGCGGCTGCACCGGCACCGTGTTCGCCGCGATGACGCTGATGATCACCGTGAACATCCTGCTCGTGCTGAACGTGTCGGCGTTTTTCACGACGATCGCCGAAGCGGTGATCCTCATTCTCGCGGTGCTCGGCTCGTCGATCGGCAAGCAATCGGCAGCGCACGAGTGCGCGCGCCATGCGGCGCAATGGCTCAAGGCGGTGCGAACGGGCACGCGAGCAAAGGATGATCCTCATGCGCGGCGCGTGTCGTTCGAAGTGAGCGACTATCAGCCGATGAAGAACACGGAGCTGAAGGGCCGCGCGCTGTCGGACTGGATCGAGCGCAATCGCGAATGGGTGAAGTACGTAATACCCGCGTACCTGCTCTTCATCGCGGTCGTCGTCGTGACCGGCTTCGTCTACGGGCCGGGCGTGCTCGCGAGCGCGGGCTTCTACAGCAGTCTGCTGACGCTCACGCTGTTCCTCGCGATTCTCGGCCTCGGCCAGGGCGCGGTCATTCTGACGGGCGGTCTGGATCTGTCGATGCCGTGGCTCATCACCTTGTCCGGCGTCTTGCTGACGGGCCTCACGCACGGCGCGAACGGAGCCGCGGCGTGGGCGGTGCCGGTCGTGCTCGGCGTCGGCCTGCTCGTCGGCGTGTTCAACGGCGTGGGCGTCGTGATGCTGGGGCTGCCGCCCATCGTCGTGACGCTTGCGGCCAACGGCCTGCTGCAAGGGCTCACGCTCATCTACTGCAACGGCTCGCCGCAAGGCTGGTCGCCGTCCGTGATCAGCGAGTTCACCAACGGACGGCTCGGGCCGCTGTCGCTCGCGGCGTGGAGTGTGCCCGTGTTCCTCGTCGTCGCGTTATTGCTGCTGCATCGCACGCCGTTCGGACGGCGCGTGTATGCGGTCGGGAATTCGCAAGTCGCGGCACGGCTTTCCGGTGTGCGCGTCGGCGCGACGCTGATCGCGGTGTACTGCCTCTCGGGTCTTTGCTCGGCCATCGTCGGGCTGCTGCTGGCGGGCTTCAGTTCGCAGGCGTTCCTCGGCATGGGCGATCCGTATCTGCTGCCATCGATAGCGGTCGTCGTCGTGGGCGGCGCGCTCATCACCGGCGGCCGCGGGCACTATCTCGGCGTATTCGGGGGCGCGCTTCTGCTGACCGCGCTCGGCACCCTGCTCGCGGGCACGACCGTGCCGCCTGCGGTCAGGGACATCATCAACGGGCTCGTCGTGCTGGCTGCGGTCATCACGCTGCGCGACAAGCGGGCCTGAAACCATCATCGAGGATGCATCGAATGCAAGGAAGACACATCGCGGTCATCGGGTCGGGGCGCATCGGCCGCGCGTGGGCCATCGTGTTTGCGCGCAACGGCTTTACGGTGAAGATCCACGACGCATCGAAAGACATGCTGACGGGCGCGATTCCAGCGATACGCGAAAGCGTCGAAGACCTCGCGTCGTTCGGTCTTGTCGACGAATCCGTCGATACGATCGTCGCGCGCATCTCGACGTGCGACACGCTCGCCGAAACGGTCGCGGACGCCGACCTCGTGCAGGAGAACATCGCGGAAGTGGTCGAAGCGAAGCGCGCGCTGTTCGCGGAGCTGGATCGCCTCACGAAGCCCGATGCGCTGCTCGCGAGTTCGACATCGGGCCTGCCGGCATCGACTTTTACCGAAGGGCTGGAAGGGCGTGCGCGTTGCCTCGTTGCGCATCCGGTCAATCCGCCGTCGCTCGTGCCGCTCGTCGAATTGTGCGGCGCGCCGTGGACCGCGCCAGAAACGCTCGAACGTGCGCGCGCGCTGTACGAGGAAGCGGGACAGAAGCCCGTCTTGGTCAATCGCGAGATTTCGGGCTTTCTGCTGAACCGGCTGCAAGGCGCGGTGCTCGACGAAGCCTTGAGCCTCTACGAACAGGGCTATGCGAGCGCCGCCGACCTGGACACCGTGATGCGCGATGGCCTCGCGATGCGCTGGTCGTTCATGGGTCCGTTCGAGACTATCGACCTGAACGCGCCCGGCGGCGTCGCCGATTACGCATCGCGTTATGGCGGCACGTATCGCAGCATCGCCGGGACGCGCGTGCCATTCCACTGGTCCGATGAAACGCTCGCGCGGCTCGATGCCGAACGCCGCGCGGTGCTCGACCGCGACCGCATCGAAGAGCGCAGCCGCTGGCGGGATCGCCGGCTGATGGCGTTGCTCGCGCACCGGCGGTCGCTGAAAGACCAGGACTGAACCTCATAAGCTCAAGGAGACGACGATGGCCGAAGTGCGCTTGCTCGTGGACGCGAACAATCATCTGGGCGAAGGCCCGCTGTGGGACGTGCGGGAAGAACGGCTCTACTGGATCGACAGCACGGCTGCGGAAATCTACCGATGCCGCGCGGACGGCAGCGAGGTCGAGCGATTCTTCGTGCCGCGTCACATCGGATCGATGGCCCTGCGCGAAAAGGGCGGCGCTGTCGTCGCACTCGCGAACGGGCTGCATTTCTACGACTTCGAATCGCAGACCGTCGAGTTCATCGCCGACCCCGAGGCCGACGATCCCGAAACGCGCTTCAACGACGGCAAGGTGGATCGCCAGGGCCGCTTCATCGCGGGCACCATGGCCTACGACTTCGACCGCTACGATGCCGATCGCGGCCAACGCTCGACGCGCAGCGGCGGACTGTACCGGCTCGATACGAACGGCAAGGTCACGCGGCTTGACAGCGGCATTAGTTGCTCGAACGGGCCGTGCTGGAGTCCCGATAACCGCACGCTTTATTTCACCGATACCTATAGCAAGGAGATGTACGCCTACGACTACGACATCGAAACGGGCGCGGCGATCAACCGGCGTCTCTTCGTATCGGCGCAGAACATGGCGGGCACCTTCGATGGCGCGACCGTCGACGAGGAAGGATTCATCTGGTCGGCGCTCGTGTTCGGCGGGCGCATCGTGCGCTTTGCGCCGGATGGCACGCTCGATCGCGTGGTGCCGTTCCCAGTGCGCAATCTCACGAGCGTGATGTTCGGCGGGCCGAACCTCGACACGCTCTATGTCACGACGATGGGCCGCCCGATGTGGGGCATTCCGCAGAAAGAACGCGACAAGGGCGGATTGTTCGCGGTGACGGGCCTAGGCGTAAGAGGTGTGCCGGAGCCGCGCTTCGCCGGTTGACATCGGCACGCGTTTCGAAAGCGGCGGCTCACGCCGCCGCTATTTCGCTTACGTCAACAACGCGCCTGCCGCGTGATTTCGTGCGTTGATTGGTAATCCAAAGAGGTTGGCATATTCTTTCTGAGGGAAAAGAGCCAACCGCGAGGAACCGATCATGGCCGATGACCTTGCAACACGCGTGCGCGCCGATGCGAACACGACAGCGGAAGCCGTCACGAAAGGCGCCGCGTTGCTGGACGACGTGATCCGCAATCTCATCTCCCGGCAGGGCCGCTATCCGGATATCGCCAGCGCGCACGACTGGTATCTCGCACTCGCCTACACCGTTCGCGACCGCATGCTGGCGCGCTGGGTCGCATCGGCGAGAACGTACTCGATTCAGGGCGTAAAAGTCGCGTGCTATTTATCGGCCGAATTTTTGATCGGTCCTCAGCTCGGCAATAACCTGCTGAATCTCGGTATCGAAGACGACGCCCGTAAAGCGATGTTCGCGCTCGGGCTCGATCTCGACGAGCTATTGGCAGTCGAGGAAGAGCCGGGACTCGGCAACGGCGGCCTTGGACGGCTCGCCGCATGTTATCTGGATTCGCTCGCATCGCTCCAGATTCCCGCGATCGGCTACGGCATTCGTTACGAGTTCGGCATCTTCGATCAGGAAATCCGCGATGGCTGGCAAGTCGAGCGCACCGACAAATGGCTCGAGAAAGGCAACGCGTGGGAAATCATTCGTCCTGAAGTGAGCTACTACGTCGGCTTTGGCGGGCACACCGAGCACGCCGCCGATGCCAGCGGACATCTGCGCGTGCGCTGGATTCCGGCGCGGCAGGTGAAGGGCGTCGCATGCGACATGCCGATGCAGGGCTTTCGCGTCGACACCTGCAATCTCCTGCGCCTGTGGAAAAGCGAGGCGGTCGAGTCCTTCGATTTCGAGGACTTCAATGCAGGCGAGTACTACGAGGCCGTGCACGAGAAGGTTCACTCGGAGACGCTCTCGAAGGTGCTTTATCCGAACGACGAACCGGAAATCGGCAAGCGCCTGCGTCTTGCGCAGCAATACTTCTTCGTGTCGTGCTCGCTGCAGGACATGCTGCGTCTGATGGATATCACCGGCACGCCGATCGAGGATTTCGCGGAGCACTTCGCGGTGCAGCTCAACGATACGCATCCGTCGATTGCGGTCGCTGAACTCATGCGCCTCCTCATCGACGTGCGCGAGCTTTCATGGGATGCGGCATGGTCCATCACGCAGCGGACCTTTGCGTACACGAATCACACGCTCCTGCCCGAAGCGCTCGAAACATGGAGCTTGCCGCTGTTCAATAGCCAGTCGCCGCGGCTGCTGGAAATCATCTACGAGATCAATCGCCGCTTCCTCGAAGACGTGCGCCGCGCGTTCCCCGGCGATGGGGAACGCGTCGCCCGAATGTCGCTGATCGACGAGACCGGCGGCAGAAAGGTGCGCATGGCGCATCTCGCTACGGTCGGCAGTCACGCGGTCAACGGCGTGGCCGGACTGCATTCCGAACTGCTGAAGCAGACGGTGATGCGCGACTTCGCGGAGATGTTCCCTGAGCGCTTTCTTAACGTAACCAATGGCGTTACTCCGCGCCGCTTCGTGATGTTGAGCAATCCCGGTCTCGCGCAACTGCTCGACAAGACGATTGGGGACGAGTGGAGAAGCGACCTGTCGCATCTCGGCGCGCTCGCCGCCCACGCCGACGACCCGGCCTTTCACGAAGCATGGCGTGCGATCCGGCGCGACAACAAGGCCGCGCTCGCATTGCGCATCCAGAAGACGGTCGGCATCGACGTCGATCCGGACATGCTGTTCGACGTTCAGGTGAAGCGCATCCATGAGTACAAGCGGCAGCATCTCAATGCGCTTTACATCATCGCGCTCTATCGACGGCTCTGCCGCAATCCCGATCTCGTGACCGCGCCGCGCTGCTTCATCTTTGGAGGAAAGGCTGCGCCGGGATACGCAATGGCCAAGCTCATCATCCGTCTGATTACGGGCGTGTCGGAAGTCGTCAACCATGATCCGGCGACGCGCGGCCGCATCAAGGTCGTGTTCTATCCGAACTTCAATGTGAAGCACGGTCACTGGATCTATCCGGCCGCCGATTTGTCGGAGCAGATATCGACGGCGGGCAAGGAAGCATCCGGCACGGGCAACATGAAGTTCATGATGAACGGCGCGCTGACCATCGGCACGCTGGACGGCGCGAACGTCGAGATTCGCGAGGAAGCCGGGCCGGAGAACTTCTTCCTCTTCGGACTGACGGCGCAACAGGTCGAGGACAGCAAGCGCGAGGGCTATCGCCCGCAGCAGTATGTCGAAGCGAACGACGAGCTGCGCGACGCGCTCGAGCAGATCGCGCAAGGACGCTTCTCGCGCGGCGATACGAACATGTTTCGCCCGCTGCTCGACAACCTGCTGCATCACGATCCGTTCCTCGTGCTCGCCGATTTCGCGGAATACGCCGCGTGCCAGGAGCGCGTGAGCGAAGCATGGCGCGACGTGCGGCAGTGGACGCGCATGTCGATCATCAATACGGCGCGCTCGGGCAAGTTCTCATCCGATCGCGCCATCCGGGAATATTGCGAGCGCATCTGGGAAGCGCGCGCCGTGAGGATCGACCTTGCTCATGCGTGATGCGGACGCGAGCCGGGCGTATCGCACACAGCCCGGCTCGCGCTTTCCTTCGGGCGCGACGGTGATGCCGGGCGGCGTCAACTTCTGCGTGTTCTGCCGGTACGCGACGCACGTCGACTTGCTGCTCTTTGCGTCGGTCGAAAGCATGGAGCCGTTTCAGATCGTCACGCTCGTGCCGGAAGCGAACCGCACGTTCTATTACTGGCACGTTTTCATCGAGGGGCTGCCGGTTCATTGTTGCTATACGTGGCGCGCGCATGGCCCACACGGCTTGCCGCAGATGGACGACGAAGCCGCGAGCCGCAAGCAATTGCTCGATCCGAACGCGCGTGCCGTCAGCGACCGTTTCTATGACCGCCAGCAGGCCGCCGACGCGGCGGGTGACGATCGTGCGTCGATGCGGGCCATCGTCACCGAGCCAATGAATGCGCCTGCAAGCGCCGAGGTGCGGACGCTCGATGACGCCATCATCTACGAGCTGCACGTCGGCGGCTTCACGCGGCATGCATCGAGCGGCGTCGCGCAGCCGGGAACATTTGCGGGGCTCGCCGAAAAGATTCCTTATCTGCAGGCGCTCGGCGTTACGCACGTGGAACTGCTGCCGGTCATGGCCTTCGACGAACAGGACGTGCCTGCGTCCGCCGCCGAAAGAGGGCTCTGCAACTTCTGGGGCTACAGCACGCATAGCTTTCATAGCCCGCATCCGCGTTATTGCGTCGAGCCGCATCGCGCACCGCACGAGTTTCGCGCGCTCGTCGATGCGCTGCATGCGGCGGGCATTCGCGTGCTGCTGGACGTCGTGTTCAATCACACATCGGAAGCGGGGCTCGCGGGACCGGTCATCAACTTCAAGGCGCTGGCGAACGATATCTTCTATCTGACGGACTGTGCCGATCCGCGCCGTTACCGCGACTTCACCGGCTGCGGCAACACGGTCAACTGCAATCATCCGCTGGTGACGGCGTTCATTCTTCGAAGCCTCGAATATTGGGTGCGCGAACTCGGCGTCGATGGCTTTCGCTTCGATCTCGCCAGCATCTTCACGCGCGGCGAACACGGCGAGTTGCTCGGCACGCCGCCTTTGCCGTGGGCGATGGAAGCGTCGCCGGTGCTTGCGCGCGTGCCGTTGATCGCCGAGGCGTGGGATGCGGCGGGGCTGTATCACGTGGGCGCGTTTCCCGGCATGGCGTGGGCGGAATGGAACGGGCGCTATCGCGATGTGATCCGCCGTTTCGTGCGCGGCGATGCGGGTCTCATTGGACAAGTATGTACGTGCATGTCGGGAAGCGCCGACCTCTATCAGCGCGATGGCCGCCTGCCCGCGAGCAGCATCAACTTCGTGACCAGTCACGACGGCTTCACACTGCGCGATCTCGTGACGTATGAGGCGAAGCACAACGAGGCCAATGGCGAAGACAACCGCGACGGCACGAACGACAACCTCTCGTGGAATTGCGGCGTCGAAGGCGACACGGACGATGCGGCAGTCATGCGCTTGCGCAATCGTCAGGCGCGCAACTTCATGGCGATTCTGCTGCTGAGTCAGGGCGTGCCGATGATCCTCGCCGGCGATGAATGCCTGCGCAGCCAGCGCGGCAACAACAACGCGTTCTGCCAGAACAACGAACTCTCCTGGCTGAACTGGGACTTCACGGACGATGGCCGCGCGATGCTCCGTTTCGTGCGTGAACTGATCGCGCTGCGCAAGCGTCATCCGAGCCTGCGGCGCCGCACCTTCCTGACAGGGCGTCCGGCAGCCGGACACGATCACGCCGATGTCGCATGGCACGGCGAGCGGCTCAACGAGCCTGCCTGGCACGATCCCGATGCACGCTTCGTCGCTTTTACGCTGGCAGGGACGGTGGCGAACGAAGCGATGCTGCATATCGCGCTCAACATGAACGACGATGCCCGCACGGCCGCGCTTCCTGATATAGATGGTCTTTGTTGGCGCTGCATCGTCGATACGGCCGCCGATCCGCCGCGCGATATTGTTTCGCCAACCGAAACATCGGCGGACAAGCGCGATTCGATCCGTCTCGAAGCCCGCAGCGTGGTGGTGCTCGAATCGCACCGGTGCGGCTGATGCATCGGCCTGGACTGCGCCCGGCCGAGCGTCTTTAATGTCCTAGGTATGGCGACGGTGCGACGCTGCGTATCGACAGGAGGCCGCATGGACGCAGTCAGAACGTTTCTCGAGAATCAGTCGTTGTTCGCGCTGTTTTTGACCATCGCGCTCGGCTATCTGATCGGCGAGATCAACATCAAGGGCGTCGCGCTCGGCTCCGGTGCGGTGCTGTTCGTCGGGCTCGCCGTGGGCGCGTTTGCGCCGAAGTCCGCACCTCCTGCCTTGCTCGGCACGCTCGGGCTGCTGTTGTTCCTGTATGGCATCGGCATTCAATACGGCGCGCAATTCTTCAAGGGCCTCACGAGCCGCGAGGGCGCGAAAGCGAACGCCGCCGCGTGCGTCGGCGTGATCATCGCGGGCCTCGTGTCGTGCGCGTTCATTCCGCTCGGCATCCGGCTCGCCGATGCACTCGGCATGTTCGCCGGCAGCGGCACCAGCACGGCGAGCCTGCAAGTTGCGATTGCATCGATGAAAAGCAACGACCCTGCTGTCGCGTATAGCGTCGCGTACCCATTCGGCGTCGCCGGTCCGATTCTGCTGCTGTACGCGCTGAACGTCCTTTTGAAAGTGAAGATCGAGAAGCCGCCCGCGAAACTGCTCGAAACGGCGGAGATCGCGTTGAGGAACGAGAGCTTCTTCGGCCTCACGCTGGCCGAACTCACGACGCGCCTGCCTGCCGGCGTGTCGATCGCAGCGGTGCGGCGCGAGCATCACAACCAGTTGCCGGCCGACGACTTCATCCTCCGTTCCGACGATGTGCTGCTCGTCACCGGCACCGATCGCGGCCTGCTCGAACAGGCCACCGCGCTATGCGGCGAGTTGCAGCCGGGACGGCTGACGAGCCGTCGCGAGGACCTCGACTATATGCGCGTGTTCGCATCGAATCCGGCGGTCGTCGGCATGACGCTCGGCAATCTCCGCTTTCCCGATGGCGTGAAGTGCGCGGTCGCTCACGTGCGGCGCGGCGACGCCGATCTGCTGTCGACGCCCGATCTCGTGATCGAAGCGGGCGATCGCGTCGGCCTGCTGGTCAATCGCGCGCATCAGGCGACCATTCGCGCGTTCTTCGGCGATTCGATCAAGAGCACGGCGGATCTCAGCTTCGTCTGCCTGGGCATCGGCGCGGCGGCGGGCCTGCTGATCGGCGCGCTTCCGCTGCCCGTGCCGGGCCTCGGCGCATTCAGTCTGGGGCTCGCGGCGCTGCTTCTGCTCGCGCTCTGCCTCGGCAAGCTGCGGCGCAACGGCCCGTTTGTGTGGGTCATGCCGCTGTCGGCGAACCTCGTGCTGCGCAATCTCGGGCTCACGATCTTTCTCGCGCAGGTCGGCATCTCGTGCGGGCCGAAGTTCATCGCGACGGTCGGCACCGCCGGTCCGCTGCTGCTGCTCTACGGCGCGATCACGCTGATCGTGCTCGTTGGCGTCACGGCTGCGTGCTGCCTGTGGATATTCAAGCTGCCGTTCGATACGACCGTGGGCGTGATCTGCGGCGCGACGGGAAATCCGGCCATCCTTGCGTTCGCCAATCGCATTGCGCCGACCGAACAGCCCGACATCATGTACGCGATGATTTTCCCGTCGATGACCATCGTCAAAGTGCTGTTCGTGCAGATCGCCATATCGCTCGCAAGCGGCTAGCCGCCAGGCGTCGGCAACATCTCTTAGGGAGGGCATCATGGAAGTCGCGATTTTCAGTTCGACCCCTTACGAGCGCAAGTTTCTCGACGAGGCGAACAAGGCCGAGCAACACACGTTGCGGTATCTCGACGTTCAACTCGGTCCCGACACCGTCGGGCTCGCCGCCGGCTTCGGCGCGGTCTGCATCTTTGTCAACGACAAGGCCGACGCGCCGACGCTCGAAGCGCTGCACCGTGGCGGCACGCGGCTGCTCGCGCTGCGCTGCACCGGCTTCAACAACGTGGATCTCGAGGCGGCGGCGCGGCTCGGCATCAAGGTGGTGCGCGTCGTCACGTACTCGCCGAATTCGGTCGCGGAGTTCGCCGTGGCGTTGCTGCTCGCGATCAACCGCAAGGTGCATCGCGCCTACAACCGCACGCGCGATTCCAACTTCTCGCTCGATGGCCTCATCGGCTTCGATCTGTTCGGCAAGACGGTCGCGGTGGTCGGCACCGGCAAGATCGGCTGCGTGTTCGCGCAGATCATGATCGGCTTCGGCTGCGACGTGATCGGCTACGACCCGTATCATTCAGCGGAATTCGAGGCGCTCGGCGGGCGCTATGCAAAGCCCGGCGAGATCGGCTCGAAAGCGGACATCGTTTCATTGCATTGCCCCTTGACGCCCGAGACGCATCACATCATCAACGCGGACATGCTCAGGCGCTCGAAGCCCGGCGCGCTGCTCATCAACACGAGCCGTGGCGCGCTGATCGACACCGAAGCCGTCATCGAGGCGCTGAAGAGCGGCCAGTTGGGCGGGCTCGCCATCGACGTGTACGAGCAGGAAAGCAGTCTTTTCTTCCGCGACCTGTCCAACGAGATCATTCAGGACGATGTGATGCAGCGTCTCGTCTCGTTTCCGAACGTGATCGTGACGGGGCATCAGGCGTATCTGACGCGCGAAGCGCTGACGACCATCTGTGAGACGACGCTGCAAAGCGTGACCGCCTTTGAAAAGAATGAACCCTTGGAGAACGAAGTAAAAGCGAGCTGACGACCCGATGCCCGCGACGCTTGAAAACACAACGGCGTTTGCATATCTTCAAAGTGCATGAGAGCGCGCGATCATCGAATCGTCGCATGAGGCGCTTAATGGCTCAGGGCGGGCAGATCGCAAGCGGCGGCCGGCAATAGACAGGACAAGAGGGCCGCGGCGAGAAGGGCATTCGAAGACGCTCAAGCAAGCGGCCCGATAGCGCGATGCCGGCGTTTTCACCGCTTACCGGCCGCGCCCGCGCAACGCACGAGGGCGCGCCTTGCAGGCCGGAAGCCTGCGGCACGACGTCATGGCGTCGAAACGCGCCGGCAAGGCAACCACCAGGCCGTGTTCCCGCCATGACAGGCTCGCAAGCTGGACGACGATGCGACATTACCTCGTTGCGCTCATCATCGCGTGGACGCTCGTCTGCGAGACGGCCGCTCACGCGCAGGCTCCGGCGGCGAGCGGCGCGGAGCCGGCCACGTTGTCGTCCGCGCAGGTGGACAAACTCGTCGGACCCATCGCGCTCTATCCGGACGATCTCATCGCGATCATTCTTCCCGCGTCGACGTATCCGATCGAAGTCGTTCAGGCTGACCGGTTCATTGAGAAGAGGAAAACGGAGAAGGACTTGCCCGTGAACGAAGCGTGGCACGACTCCGTGAAGGCGCTGCTGAACTATCCGGAAGTCATCAGGAAGATGAGCAGCGAACTCGACTGGACAGTGGCGCTGGGCGAGGCGGTCGTCGCGGACCAGAGCGCCGTGCTCGAAGGCGTGCAGCGCTTCAGACGACAGACGCAATCGGTCGGCAATCTCAAGACCGACGACAAGCAGACGATCGTCGTGGAGAAGGAGGTGATCAAGATCGTGCCGTCCAATCCCGAAGTCATCTACGTGCCGCAATACAACCCGTCCACGGTCGTGGTCAGCAGCCCCACGCCCGTCTATGCCTATGCGCCCGCGCCTTACCCGGTCTATTACTACCCGTATGCGCCCGGCGCTGCGTTCGCAACGGGACTCGTCTGGGGCGCCGCGATCACCGCCGCGTGGCATGGCGGACACTACGAGGCCAACTACAGCGGAGGCAACAATACGATCAACATCAATCGCGAGCAGAACATCAATCGCAGCGAGGTGAAGACCAATATCAGCGAGCGGCAGGCCAACCGTTCGACGACGGGAACGCAATCGAGCACGTGGCGCTCCGAGAAGAAGCCGGGGCAGGTGTCGGGCGGGACGACGCGTGCATCGACCCAGCGCGTCGGCGACGCGCCATCGCGTGCGGGCGGCGGCAGCGGTATCGGCGGCAGTGGGACGGCGGGAGGCGCGCAGCGTGTGGGAGCACGCACGCCGGGCGCGACGCCCGCGACGCAAAACGCGGCGCGATCGCCGGGCGGGGGCGGCTTCGAAGGCCGCGGCGGCGATGCGTTCAGCGGCTACGGTTCGGCGCAAGCGGCGCGAGCGGACAGCGCACGCGGCGCGGCAAGCCGGCAGTCGATGTCGAGCGCCGGTCAGGGCGGCCGTGATTTCTCGAACAGAGGCGGCTATTCCGGCGGCGGGCGCAGTGCCGGCGGCGGCTATTCGGGCGGCGGCCGCAACTTCGGCGGGGGCGGCCGTGGCGGCCGTCGTTAGGAGGCGCGCCATGAATCATCGCACTGTCGCCTTGCTCCGCGCATGCCTCGGCGTCGCCATGTGTCTTGCGATGCTGCTTCCGCTGCACCGCGCGCTCGCCGCCGATCAACAACGCACTTTCGCGACGCCCGAAGAAGCCGTCAGCGCCCTGGAACAAGCGCTGGAGGCGAATGACGACGATGCGCTCATCGGCATCTTCGGGGAAGCGCACAAACGTCTCGTCGTGACATCCGACGAAGCCGAGAACCGCGCGCTTCGCGCCAATGCCTTGCAGGAACTGAAGACGTTTCATGCGCTCGAGGAAACCTCGCCCGACCGTCGCATCCTGCGTATCGGCGACGAAGCGTGGCCCATGCCGATTCCGCTCGTGCGCGCAAACGGCGCATGGCGTTTCGCGACCGAAGAAGGCGCGCAAGAGGTGCTCGATCGGCGTATCGGGGCGAACGAACGAGAAGCGATCACGGTGCTGCGCGCCTATCTCGATGCGCAGCGCGAGTACGCGACGCGCGACCGCATGGGCGACGGCGTGCTGCAGTACGCGCGCAAGCTGGGCAGTTCACCCGGCAAGCAGGACGGCCTGTACTGGCCCGCCGACCCAGCACGCGGCGAGGAACCCAGTCCGTTCGGGCCGCTGATTGCCGCCAGCTCGCAATATTTCAAGGATCGAAAAGCCGGCGACGCTTATCACGGATATCACTTCAGAATCCTGACGAAACAGGGAAAGAACGCCCCGGGCGGCGCATTCAGCTATCTCATCAATGGCCGCATGCTGGCCGGCTTTGCGATGGCCGCGTATCCGGCGCAATACGGCGAAAGCGGCGTGATGACTTTCATTGTCAATAACAACGGGGTGGTGTATCAGAAGAACCGGGGCGCATCTGCGCCGCCGCTGACGGAATTCGATCCGGATGCATCGTGGACGCGCGTGCAGGACCCATGACTTGGAAGGAGTTGCCACATGAACGCAAAGACATTGCGAGCAAGCTGTGCCATCGTGATCGCCGCCCTGACGCTCGACGTCATGGCGCAAGGCAAGCCGATCGCTTATCCGTCGAAAGGGCAGAGCGCGCAAAAGCAGCAGGCGGACGACGGCGCCTGCTATAGCTGGGCTAAAAGCAATACGGGCATCGATCCGGCGACCGCATCGACGGCGCCGCCGCCGCAAAGCGGACCGGCTGTCGGCGGCGGCGAGCGCGTCGGCGGTGCGGCGCGCGGCGCTGCGGGCGGCGCGGTGATCGGCGCCATCGCGGGCGATGCGGGCAAGGGCGCGGCCATCGGCGCAACAGCCGGCACGATGGCGGGCGGCGCGCGCGCGCGGCAGAACCGGCGCGAACAGCAGGCCAATGCACAGGCGCAGAGTCAGGGCGCGATGTCCACCTATTACCGGGCGTGGGCGGCGTGCATGCAAGGGCGCGGCTACTCGATCCAGTAACGTCGAACCGTCACGAGCGTTTTCAAAGGAGGGAGATGATGAAGCGCATGAGCCTGCTTTTGCTGTCATGCCTTGCGGTTTCCGCAAGCGTCCTGTCCGCCGAACCCGAAACGGACATGAGCATCGTGAGAGGACCGGATAGCGCATCGGTGCAGGGCGTCGCGACAGTGACGGCAACGATCGTCGGCATCGACCCGGCCACGCGCACGGTCACGCTCAAGACGAAGGCGGGCAAGGTGCTGGAACTCGAAGTGACGCCGGAAGCGCGCAACTTCGACCAGCTCAAGATCGGCGACATCGTTACCACGCAGTATCGCGAATCGCTGACGCTGAGCCTCGTCGATGCGAAGACTGCGCTCTCGCGCACCGAGAAGGATATCGAAGCGCGTGCGCCGAAGGGCGCGAAGCCGGGCGGCGAGATCGGCCGCGAGGTGACGATCATCGCCGACGTGATCGCGGTCGATCGCAACTCGAAAACGGTGACGCTGCGCGGGCCGCGCGGCGAGACGGTGAATCTGCTCGTCGAGGACCCCGATCGCCTGAAGCAGCTCAAGAAGGGCAATCAGGTGAAGGCGGTCTTTACAGAGGCGCTGGCCATTTCCGTCGAGCCGGCGAAGACTCAATGAAACGCAACGCAAGGGGCGTTGCGATCGCATGCGCCGTGCTCGCCTTCGCCGGTTGTGCGCAGCAGGAGGCGCGCGTCGATGCCGGCATGGATCAGCAGGCGATCGTCGCGCGTCTCGGCCCGCCGAAGGAAAGCTACGATCTGCCGGGCGGCGGCAAGCGCCTGATGTGGCCGACTCAGCCGATGGGTTCGACCACCACGGCCGTCGATGTCGACGCATCGGGCAAAGTCCTGAGTGTGCGGCAAGTGCTTCAGGACAACGAGTTTTATCGCGCTGAAATCGGCAAGTGGACGCGTGACGACGTGCTGACGCATTTCGGCCGCCCTTTCGAGACGTCGTATTTCAAGCGGATGGATCGCGAAGTGTGGTCGTACCGGTATGTCGAGAACAACATCGACCATCTGCTGTTCCGTTTCTATTTCGACCCGCAGGGCGTGCTCCGGCAGACGCAGAAGCAGCCCGATCCCCGCTACGATCCGAGCCAGCGGAACGTGTTATGAGAGGACCTCAACGATGAGTGCGCCATCCCGCGTTTCGTCGTGCCGTCTCAGGCGATGCATGCTGTGCGCCGCGCTCGCGCTCGCGCTGCCGTGCACGAGCGTCTTCGCCAATAACCTCAACTTCCTGAAGGACACGCCGGTCACCTACATGAAGCCGCCTGACCGGCAAGCATTGAATCGCGCTGCGCAACGCGCGCTGGAATCGAACAAGGATGGCGAAACGATGAAGTGGAGCAATGAGGGCACGGGCAATCCGGTGCATATCGAAGGGACGGTGACGCCTCGCGATACGGCATCTAACGGCGGCGAACGATGCCGTCAGGTGACGCTCGTGGCCGTCGCGAAAGGACAGACGCAAAGCTGGACGCCGACGGCCTGCAAGACCGCCGGCGGCGAGTGGCGCATCAAGAAGAAGTAGCCGGGCGCGGCGTCGAAGCGTGCGTCAGAAGCTGACCGCGAAGCCGAAGGACACGCCGTGCACGTTATGGCCGAAGACGTATCGCACCATCGCCCGCGTGCGCGTGATGACGATCGGATAGTTGCTGCTGTCGAGTTCGAGTCCGACGCCGAGCGATGTCAGATCGTTGAAGCCGAGCGCGCCGGCGCTGTCGCCGAAGTAGTGCGTGTAGGCGGTTTCGAGCACGTAGCGCAGCGGCTTGTCGAGCGCGACGAGCCCCGTCGGCGCACGCCAGCGCGCCCACAGGCTGAACTGCTGTGAGTTCGCCGAGCCTTGCACGGCGTCCGACGAACTGCCGAAGCTGCGCAGATGAATATCGGTGGCGCGCAGCTCGACATCGACTTCGTAGTGCTCGCGATAGTGCTCCAGATCGAGCATCAGCGAGCCGCCGACGCCATACGCGTTGAGCGCGCCGTCTTCGAGAAACTGGAGGTTGGCGTCGGCTGCGTGATTGAAAAGCGTTTGCGCGACGCGCAGGTCGCTCGCAACGCGGCCGACCATGCCGTTGAGTATCGGCCGGATGCGCAGTTCGTCGGTGATGGGAAAGTCCCAGCCGATGCCGACTGTCGTGCTCGCGGTGTTCCATCGTGTCGGGACGGCACGCTGCTGATTGCCGTCGGTGGCGACAAAGGTCGGATCGTAGCGGCTATAAGCGAGCGTGCCTTCGAGATAGAGGGGAAAGGACTTGCTGATGGTGAAGCCGCCGCCGAGCTGCGTCTGGCCGAATCCGGGATCGCCCGTGGAGCCGCTGTTGATCGAAAGCGAACTGGTCGTCACGTCGGGCACGGCGGTGTAGGACATGATGGCGAGCACGGCGTCGGCGTAGCGCTTCACGTTGCCGGCGATGACGGTGCGGTCTCCCGGCGCCGCCGGCGCGGCTTGCGCGTGCGCTGCCGCGGATGCCACGGCCACCGACACCGCGAGCAACGACGCGGCGCAGGACCGGCGCAATGAGCGTATCGGCTGATGCATGCAAGGCGTCCCGGCGATACGTTGAACGGTTGATGGCCGCACGTCGCTTTGCGCCATCTACGGTTGTACGAGCAAAGCGGTTGTCCGCGCGCTTGCCTGGAATGCGCACGCAACGAATGTAATGCAAGCATTCACGCGCGCCAAGCCCCACGCACCACGCACCACGCACGTCATGGAGGCATCGATGCAACGAACCGAGCTTCGAATGGTGATCGCGGCCATTGGTGTGTTCATCTGGCTGGGCGGGCTCTACGGAACCATCCACGGCCTCATCTATGACATACGGCCCGAATTCCGTTATGGGATGCTGGCGCTCGCCATCGGCATCGTCATCTTCGTGGCCGCGCTGAATCCGCTCGCGCAACGCAAGTAGAAATATGCGCGTAAGCGTGATGATCGGGCCGAATGTGTACTACGCTATAAAAGCTGCAACGCGGGGCGGGCGAACGAATCGGATGCTGACCGAAGCGGCGGGATAGCCCCGCCAGGCGATGGAGGGTGTCGCAATGGGCGATCTCTGGCTAGGCAATATCGACGAGGACACGACGGATGATGAGATCCGCGAGTTCCTCTGTAAATACGGATTCCCTTCTTTCGATTCCATCAAACGCGTGCCGGGCACCGGCGAACGTCCGGCGGCGGTGGTGACCTTCGACTCGGTGGAGCCGCATGTGCTGCGCCGCTTCCAGCCGCGCCTGCACAACATGCTCTGGAAGGATCGCAAGCTCGTGGTGCAGGTCATGCCGGAGCGTCACGAGCATTGAATGACGCGGGAGAACGCAATGAACGTGAACGAGGCCGTCGCGGAGCATGAGCGTTTGAGCGCCAAGGCTTATGAAAAGGAACTGGCGCGCCTGCACGTGGAACTCGTGAAGGTGCAGCAATGGGTCGTGCATGCCGGCGCGAAAATCTGCGTCGTGTTCGAGGGACGCGATGGCGCGGGCAAGGGGGGCACCATCAAGGCGATCACCGAGCGCGTGAGCCCACGCATCTTTCGCGTGGTGGCGCTGCCTGCGCCGACCGAACGCGAGAAGACGCAGATGTACGTGCAGCGGTATCTGCCGCATCTGCCCGCAGCAGGCGAGATCACGCTCTTCGACCGGAGCTGGTACAACCGCGCGGGCGTCGAACGCGTGATGGGTTTCTGCACGCAGGAACAGGCGGAAACCTTCTTGCGCGGCGTGCCGCTCGTCGAGCGGGCGATCATCGATTCGGGTGTGATCCTGCTGAAGTACTGGCTCGAAGTGGGGCAGGAGGAACAGACGCGCCGCCTGGAGGCGCGCATCCGCGACGAGCGCAAGATCTGGAAGCTCTCACCGATGGACCTGCGCTCCTATAGCCGCTGGTACGACTACTCGCGCGCACGCGACGAGATGTTCGCCGCAACCGACACCGAGCACGCACCGTGGTACGTCGTGCGCTCGGACGACAAGCGGCGGGCGCGGCTCAACATGATCAGCCACATGCTGACGAACATCCCCTACACCGACGTTCCGCGCGAGAAGGTGAAGCTGCCGAAGCGGCAGAAGCCCGAGGGCTATCGCGAGAACGATCGTCCTTTGCGGTACGTGCCCGAGCGCTACTAGGCGCGGTCCGCGTCATCTGCCGATGGAAGCCACGTTGCGCGCGGGCTTGGTCGATGGTATCAATGCCATGTCGTGCCATCGATCAGTTGGGCTGAACGAATCGAATCATCCACGAGAGCAGCCCCCGTCTCTGTTGTAAGCGTTTCCCTCTCAAGCTCTCGTCGCGGAGACCGCGCCATGACGTATGCAGATCAGCTCGCCCGCAGTCAGGACATCGCGGGCAAAGTCACACGGGTGTTTCAGAAGCGCGCGCAAACCGCGCAGCAGCAATACGATGAGCGCGTCCGCGCGGCGGGCAAGCATCTGCTCGACAACGGCCGCGCCAGTTCGAACGGCTACGACTATGCGGTCGACGTGTTTCAGCGTTCGATTCTCTTCTGGGATACGCTGCGCCGGCGCGGCAATCAGTTCGTCGAGCAGGCGAAGCGCGGCTCCGAACCGGTGCTGCATTTCGAGTACGAAACGCTTCTCGACGGTCGCGGCTTTTCGCGGCCGGTGAACTATGCGTTGCTGCGTATCGTGCCGCCGCAAGGCGTCGCGATCGACGACAAGAAGCGGCCTTACCTCATCATCGATCCTCGCGCGGGGCATGGTCCGGGCATCGGCGGCTTCAAGGACGACTCGCAAGTGGGCGTCGCATTGCGTGCGGGTCATCCGGTCTACTTCGTCACGTTCTTTCGCGATCCGCAGCCGGGCCAGACGCTGCTCGATGTCTGCGCCGCCGAACAGCGCTTCGTCAAGCACGTGCGCGCGCTGCATCCCGAGAGCCGCAAGCCCGCGATCGTTGGCAACTGCCAGGGCGGCTGGGCCGCGATGATGCTCGCCAGTTCCGAGCCGGACGAAACAGGCCCGCTCGTCATCAACGGTGCGCCGATGTCGTACTGGAGCGGTGCATGGAGCGAAGGCGAAGGCGACAACCCGATGCGCTATTCCGGCGGCATGCTGGGCGGCACGTGGCTCGCGTCGTTCACGGCGGACCTCGGCAACGGCAAGTTCGACGGCGCGCATCTCGTGCAGAACTTCGAATCGCTCAACCCCGCGAACAGCCTGTGGGACAAGTACTACCACCTCTACGCCAACATCGACAGCGAGCCGCCGCGCTTCCTCGATTTCGAACGATGGTGGGGCGCCTACTACCTGATGAACCGCGACGAGATCGAATGGATCACGCGCAATCTCTTCGTCGGCAACAAGCTGTGGTCGGGCGAAGTGCGCGGCATGGAAGGCGTGTCGTTCGATCTTCGCGCGATCAAGTCGCCGATCGTTCTTTTCGCCTCTCTCGGCGACAACATCACGCCGCCGCAACAGGCGTTCAACTGGGTCGCCGATGTCTATCGCAGCACCGAGGAAATCAAGTCGCGCGGACAGGTGATCGTCGGGCTCATGCATCAGGATATCGGGCATCTCGGCATCTTCGTGAGCGGCAAAGTCGCGAAGAAGGAATACACGCAGATTGCATCGGTGCTGGAGGCGATCGAATCGTTTCCGCCGGGGCTGTACGGCATGGAGATCGCCGAGCGAAAGACGGCGGACGGTACGACCGAGTACGACGTCTCGTTCCGCGAGCATCGGCTGGAGGAGGTCGTCGCGCGATTCAATCGCTTCGAACGCATCGACGAGTTGCCGTTCAAGGCGGTCCAGCAGGTATCGGACTTCAATCAGCGCGCCTACGAGCTTTTCGCGCAGCCGTTCGTGCAGGCGATGTCGAACGATGTGAGCGCGACCTGGCTGCGGCAGTTTCATCCGCTGCGCGCGCAACGCTGGATGATGTCCGATATGAATCCGTGGCTCGCGTGGCTCGGCCCCGCAGCCGATGCGGTGAAAGCTGCGCGCAAGCCCGATGCCGCGCCCGGAGCATGGCATGCAGCCGAGCATTTTGAATCGGACATGCTGAGCGCGGGCCTCGACTTCTATCGCGCGATGCGCGATGCGGCCACCGAGAGCCTCTTCTTCTCCATCTACGGAAACATGTTCTCGACGCATCACGCGCAAACCGCCGATGACCCCGCGGCCAGGCACGAACCGGCCGATCCGCGCGATCTGCCGTTCGTGCAGGAAGCGCTGGCGGGCATCGCGCGTGGCGGCTATCCGGAGGCGCGCGCGCGTGTCGCGTGTCTGCTGGTGCAGCATGACCAGCCGATTCCGTTCGCACGCATGCTGCTGCGGCAGGAACTCACGCGAGAGTACGCGCAATACGTGCCGCAGATGCCGCCCGACGCATGGCGGAGGCTGCGCGGCGAGCAGGAGATCGTCGTGCGGCTTGAGCCCGAGCAGGCGCTCGCGGCACTGCCGGAGTTGCTTCGCGATACTAATGATCGGAAGAAGCTGCTGACGTTCATCGATACGCTGCTCGCCGATAGCCGCGTGCAAAGTGTGGAGCCGACCGCCGCGCAGCGCGAGATGCTCGCGCGCATCCGTGCGGTGCTGCCCGTTCAGGCCGCGAAGCCGGCGAAGCAGCCGAGGCAGGCGAAGGGATCGGCGCAGGCGCATTGAAGGAGATGATATGGAGCATACGCACGAGAAGTACCAGCGGCTCATCGAAATCTGCAAGACGCTGCCGCCGCTCGCGACCGCGATCGCGCATCCGTGTGACCGCACATCGCTGGAAAGCGCGGTCGAAGCGGCGGCAATGGGGCTGATCAAGCCTTATCTGGTCGGGCCGCGCGAACGCATCCACGAAGTGGCCGAGGAGCATGGCCTGAAGATCGCCGGCTTTCCTATCGTCGATGCCCCGCACAGCCACGCAGCCGCGAAGGTGGCGGTCGAGCTGGTGCGCGAAGCGAAGGCCGAAGCGTTGATGAAAGGCAGCCTGCACACCGACGAACTGATGGCCGCCGTCGTCGCGCGCGAAGGCGGACTGCGCACCGCGCGGCGCGTGAGTCATTGCTTTCTGATGGATGTGCCGGGCCACGAGAACGTGCTGCTCATCACCGATGCGGCAATCAACATCGCGCCCACGCTCGCCGACAAGGTCGATATCCTGCAAAACGCGATCGATCTGGGCCACGCGCTGCGCATGCCCGAAGTGCGCGTGGCGATTCTCTCCGCGATGGAGACGGTGAACCCGAAGGTGCCATCGACGCTCGAAGCTGCCGCGCTCTGCAAGATGGTGGACCGGCATCAGATCACGGGCGCGCTCGTCGACGGCCCGCTTGCGCTCGACAACGCGATCGACCCCGAAGCCGCGCGTGCCAAGAAGATCGATTCGCCGGTCGCGGGGCGTGCGAACGTGCTGCTCGTTCCCGATCTCGAAGCCGGCAACGTGCTCGCGAAGAGCCTGTCGTTTCTCGCGGGCGCGGATGCGGCGGGCATCGTGCTCGGTGCCCGCGTGCCGATCATCCTCACGAGCCGGGCCGACTCGCTGCAATCGCGGCTGGCGTCGTGCGCCGTGGCGTCGCTCGTCGCCGCCAAGCGCACCGAGGAAGCGCAACTGCTGGGGTAATGCGATGGCCGACCTTATTCTCGTTCTGAACGCGGGTTCGTCGAGCCTGAAGTTCTGCGCGTTCGATGCCGGCGGCTCCGGCGGTCTCGCACTCGTGATACACGGCCAGGCTGAAGGGCTCTTCAGTTCGCCGCGCTTCACCGCGTTCGATGCGCACGGCCAGCCGGCCGGCGAACACGCGTGGGGCGAAGGCGTACAGCTTTCGCACGCCGAAGCCATCACGCATATCGCTGACTTTCTGCGCGGGCAGGGCGGCGGGCATCGTCTTGTGGCGGTGGGGCATCGCGTGGTGCATGGCGGCGCGCATTTCACGCAGCCGGTGCTCGCCACCGCTGCAATCCTCGACGAACTGGAAACGCTGACGCCACTCGCGCCGCTGCATCAGCCGCACAATCTGAGGCCGATGCGAATCATCGCCGAGCGCATGCCGTCGATGCCGCAAGTCGCCTGTTTCGACACCGCGTTCCACACGACGCAACCGCCGCTTGCGCAGGCCTTCGCGTTGCCGGAGTCGGTGACGAAGAAGGGTGTGCGGCGCTACGGCTTTCATGGCCTGTCGTATGAGTACATTGCGAGCGTGCTGCCGGATATCGCGCCCGAAGCGGCGACGGGCCGCACCGTGGTCGCGCATCTCGGCAACGGGGCGAGCCTGTGCGCGCTGCGGGCGGGCAGGAGTGTCGCGAGCACGATGGGCTTCACTGCCGTCGACGGTCTCATGATGGGTACCCGCTGCGGCACGCTCGACCCGGGCGTCGTGCTCTATCTGCTCGATGAACTGGGCATGGATGCGCGCGAAATCGAAGACTTGCTGTATCGGCGTTCAGGGCTGCTCGGCGTATCGGGCATCTCGGGCGACATGCGTGCGCTGCTTGCCGCCGACGACTCGCGCGCCGTCTTCGCCATCGACCTCTACGTGTACCGCATCTGCCGCGAGCTCGGGTCGATGTGCGCCGCGCTGCACGGCCTCAATGCCCTCGTCTTCACGGCGGGCATCGGCCAGCATTCGGCGGAGATCCGGCGGCGCGTGTGCGAAGAGGCGCGATGGTGGGGTATCGAACTCGATGACGCCGCCAACGCGCGCGGCGGCCCGCGCATCAGCACGCCATCGAGCAAGGTCAGCGCGTGGGTCGTGCCGACCAACGAGGAACTGATGATCGCGCGCCATACGCTCGCATTGACGCAAGGAGCATCGGCATGACGCCACTCGCACCGCAACCGCCGCTCAAAGGCGCGAAGGCGCTGGTAACGGGCATCGCCAATGAGCATTCGATCGCGTATGGCTGCGCAAAGGCGTTTCGCGAACTGGGCGCGGAGCTGGCTATCACGTATGCCAGCGACAAGGCGAAGCCCCATGTCGAACCGCTCGCGCAGCAACTCGAAGCGCCGGTGTTCATGGCGCTCGATGCGTCACGGCAAGATGAACTCGATGCGGTCTTCGAGCGCATCGAACGCGAATGGGGCGTGCTCGATATCCTCGTGCATTCGATTGCATGGGCGCCGAAGGACGACCTCCAGGGCGGCTTGCTGAACTGCTCGGCGCAAGGCTTCGCGGCGGCAATGGACATCTCGTGTCATTCGTTCGTGAGGATGGCGCGGCTCGCGGCCCCGCTGATGAAAAACGGCGGCACGATGTTCACGATGAGCTATCACGGCGCGAACAAGGTCGTTCCGAACTACAACGTCATGGGTCCGGTGAAGGCCGCGCTCGAGGCATGCGCGCGCCATCTGGCGTATGAACTCGGTCCGCAGGGCATTCGCGTGCATGCGATATCGCCGGGTCCGTTGAAGACGCGCGCCGCATCGGGGTTGAAGGACTTCGACCTGTTGCTGACCGAGGCCGCCGCGCGTGCGCCGCTCGGTGAACTCGTCGACATCATGGACGTCGGCTTCACGTGTGCATTTCTCGCGACGCCCTATGCGCGGCGCGTGTCGGGAGAGACCCTTTATGTCGATGGCGGCGTGCACATCATGGCATGAACATCCTTCGTCGAATATTCGGGAATACGAACGATGATGCGCGCGCATCGAAGGCGGACGTGCGTGAAGCACTGGAACGCGTCGTACGGATTGCGCCGCATGTGCGGCTCGCGAATCGCTACGATGCGCGGCTCGCGCCGGTCATCGGTAGGGCGCTGCGTTATGCGCGCGAACTCGTCGATGCCTTGCCCGCGCCGCGCGACGCCAACCCCGCCGCATGGGCCGACGATCCGCATCTGCGGACGATGTTCGCGACGGCCGACGACATCACGCGAACCATCGGGCAGTCGCATGAGTTGCGCGGCTGGTTCGACGATCATTACGTCGCGGAGCACGCCTATGCGGTGCTGAGCAGCCGCTTCGTCGAACGACGCATGCTGGCCGTGGCTCAAGAAGGCGGCGTGCTGCGCTCGGACGTGCCGCGCGTCGCGGTGAGTTTCGAAGAAAAACGCATTCGCATCTGCGACGAAACCGACGCCGCGCTCAGGCACGAGATCGTGCTGCGCGTGGTCGAACAGCTTGCGCTCGAAGGCATGTCGCGCGTTGGCGCAAGGGAAGCGCAGCGCGAGGCGCTACAGGAAGCACGGGCGCTGCTGTCGGCGCGATTGCAGATGCTCGGACGACGCGGTGCGGGGATGTCGGGGTTGAGCGGCGCGCCGTCCGCATCCGCCGATGCGTCGACGGACGTCGCGCGGCTTCAGCGCGATATCGCCGATAACGAAGCTGCGATCGCCGCGCTCGGCGCGCGCGCCGAAGCGGTCGAGCAGCAGTTGGAAGCGATCATCGACGTGTTCGAGGAGCCGTCGACGTTGATCCGCGTGACGCAGCGCGCGTTGCGTGTGAATCAGATGAACCTGATCGTGGACGAGGGCAGCGATGAGCCCGCCGCCGATGTGACGCTCGAGCTTGCGTATCTGCCGATGCAGCCGCCGGAAACGCGTGCGGTCGAGATCGTGCGGATCGCGCGGCGGGACTTGCCGCCCGCTGGAACCGCGCTCGATGATGCTGCGCGGTGGGTGTTGTAAGGCGGCGATTGTGGTCAGGGTCCCAATTCGGATAAGGACAGCACGCGTGCCGCCTTGGTACGGCGAGAGACAAGTCGTTGGTCTTCAATCGCAACCGCCAATCGAAGAACTCGCAACAGCATAGCGCCCCCCTCAACGCCGCACCCCCCCAACCGCCCCCGCAATATCCCGGCTAACCCTCCCCAACGCGCGGCTATGCGCCGCCACGAGCGCATCGAAATCCGGCCCCGTCACCGCTTCCCGCACGAGCGATCGCCCCGTCGCGCCGGCATCGTCCATATTGCCGCGCACGCTCCAGCGCGCGTCGATCATCACCGCATCGCCCGGAATCGATTCGAATTGCTGGATATCAACACGCACCCGCAGCGCCTGCGTCTCGGGTATCGCGCGCGACGCCACCGCCACCCGGTCCGAGCCGAGCAGGACCGTCAGATCGCCGGCGATCGCATCCGCGATACTGCTCTTCAGCGGCTCGCCCCAGCGCGCGAACTCATTGAGCGCCACTTCGTTGTCCGTGTTGCGCGTCACGATCTGCGGGCGATCCACCAGATCGGGCACCGTCACCGGACCCACGATGACCGGCCGCGCCGGCGCTTGCACAGCCGTCGCCGTCAGCGTGTCGTCCGTGCTCAGCCGATAGAAACTCGCGCGCGGCGACGCGCATGCCGCCAGCATGGCGATGATCGAAAGGGACAGCCACGCAAGGCGCATCACTTCTTGTCCTCCGGTTTTCCGCGCAGCAACGCTTCGGGATGCTCCTGCAGATAATCCGCCAGGCTGCGGAACGACGCCGCCGTGCGCGTCAATTCCCGAATCGCTTCCGTCGTGTCCTGCTGCAAGCCGGAGCCTGGCAGCAGGGTCGAATGCGCGGCGTCGAGCGCGGCGCGCGCGGCCATCAGCGTCGTCGCCGCTTGCGGCACGACCTCGGTGTTGAGGTTCTGCATCAGCCGGCTCGTGTTGTCGAGCGTCTGCTGGGCGCTGGCGGTAAGCTGCTCGATCGGCAGCTTGTCGATGCGCGTCATGATGCGGTTGATCGAATCCTGCAGCGAATCGAGTCCGCTCGGCGTCGTCGGCAGTTCGGGCGGCGTGCGGCTCCAGTCGACGGTCGCCTTCTTTGCGGTCGGGAAAAATTCGAGCGCGACGTACAGCTGTCCCGTCAGCAGGCTGCCGGTGCGCAGCTGCGCGCGCAAGCCGTGCGCGACGAGCATATCCGCGAGCGCCTTCGGGTCGCTCACCATGCGCCCGCCCTTCGGGCCTGACGCGAAGCGGGACGTGAAACGCTCCGGGTACAGCTTCACTTCGACAGGAATGCTGATCCGCCCCGTCGCCGGATCGAATCGGGTATTGATCGCCGATACCTCGCCGATGGGAATGCCCCGGAATTCCACCGGCGCGCCGATTGAGAGGCCGCGCACCGAGCCCGTGAAGTTGAACACGTAATGTTCGACGATGCGTTCCTGCACACGCAGCGCTTCCGAACGCGTCTGGAACAGCGTGAAGCTCGTATCGGCCGGGGCCTGCGCCCAGCTCAGCGACACGGCGGGCGTTTCGAACGCGAGACCGCCGATCAGCATCGAGACGAGCGACTGCGTGTTGACCTTGAGGCCCTCCGTGCTGAGCGTGACATCGAGGCCGCTCGCCTGCCAGAAGCGCGAATCGGCGTTGACGTAGCGGTCGTAGGGCGAATTGATGAAAACGTTCAGCGTGACGCCGCTGCCGTCCTTGTCGAGCTCGAACGACGTCACCTGGCCCACTTGCAGCCGGCGGAAATAGACCGGCGCGCCGACATCGATGGAACCGAGATCCGGCGAGCGAAGGATGAACCGCCGCCCCGGCACGTCGCTCGCGAAAACGGGCGGCGTCTCCAGCCCCACGTAGTCGCGCTGCACGTCCTTGTGACGGCCGATATCCATGCCGATATACGCGCCCGACAACAGCGTGCTGATGCCGGACACCGAGCCGCCCGCGACGCGGGGACGCACGACCCAGAAACGCGTATCGTCGACGAGCATGTTCGCGGCATCGCGCGTCAGCTCGGCCGTCGCGACGACGCGCGTGTAGTCCTTGGAAAGCGCCACCGATTTGACGATGCCGATGTCCACGTCCTTGAACTTGATCTTGGTCTTGCCCGCTTCGAGCCCTTCGCCGGTCTTGAACGTGATGGTCACGACCGGGCCTTTTTGCAGCACGGTCTGCACCGCGAGCCAGATGCCGATCAGCACCGCGAGCGCCGGCACGACCCATATCCACGGGATGCGCCAGCGCTTCTTCGGCACGACTTCGGCATCGGGAAGGTCGCCGGGGGAGCTCATCGCGGCGTCTCCTTCGCATCGCTCGTGTCCCAGATCAGGCGCGGATCGAAGGACATCGCGGCGAGCATGGTCAGCACGACGACCGCGCCGAATGCAATCGCGGCCGGCCCGGCTTCGATCGTCGCCATCGCGCTGAACTGCACGAGCGCGACGAGCACGGCGATCACGTAGATATCGAGCATCGACCAGCGTCCGACCATCTCGACGATGCGGTAGATGCGCGCGCGTTGCGCCGTGTACTGCGTCATGCGCAGATTGACGCTCGCGGCGAGATAGCCGATCGCGAGAATCTTGAGCATCGGCACCGCGATGCTCGCAATGAACACGATGATCGCGAGCGGCCACGACCCCGACGTCCACAGATACGCGACGCCGCTCATGATCGTGTCCTTCTGCGCGCCGAAAAGGGAACTGGTGTTCATCACCGGCAGCAGGTTCGCCGGTATGTAGAGCACGGCCGCCGCGATCAGATACGCCCACGTCCGCGAGAGGCTTGCCGGCTTGCGCAGATGCAGCCGCGCGCCGCATCGCGGGCAGCACGTATGTTCATGCCGGAGCACGCCGCGCGTGGCGAGCCCGCAGTCGTGACAGACGCATATGCCGCTCGACGATGCGGTGCGTCCTTTCAGCGTCGGGCTTTCCGGCGTTGCAAGCGATGCGCTGTCGACGCCGCGCCACATCGCGCGCTCGTCGAACGCCGACGCCGCTGCGACGAGCAGCAGCATCAGCGCGGCGAGCGACCACAGCGCCGGCCCCGTCACCACCGATGCGATATGCGCGAGCTTCACGACCGCGACGAGCAGGCCGAGCATCAGCACTTCGGTCATGCCCCACTCGCGCGCGATGCGCAAGAGCCGGAACGCCGCGTCCGCACGATACGGCCGCCGATGCACATGCAGCGGCAACAGCAGCCAGACCATGCCGAGCGCGTGCGCGGCGGGCATCAGTATCGTCGTGACGAAGATCAGCCCCGCGAGCGGCCACATGCCGTCGCGATACAGCACGCGGACCGCGCCGAAGAGCGTCGTCTCGACGAGATCGCCATTGACCGACAACCCGACGATCGGAAACGCATTCGAAATCAGCCACAGCACGCAGGCCGCGATCGCGCAGGCAAGGGCGCGGTCAAAACCGCGCTGGCGCCGCCGGTAGAGCACGGCGCGGCATCGGCAGCAACGCAGCGCGCCGCCGGGCGGTACGGGATGCTCGAACTGGAGCAGATCGCATTCGGGGCAAGCGGTCAGCTCGCGATCCTGCGCCGCCGTGGAGGTTGCCATGTTCATTGCACTGTCGGGGCCGCGGGTGCAGCCGGCTTCGCTCCGTCCGTGGGCGTCGTCGCCGTCTGCGTGGTCATCTGGTCGGCGGTGACGACCCAGCCGCCGCCCATCGCCTTGTACAGCGTGACGAACGATGCCAGCGCCGCCGCATGCGTCTGCGTCTCCGATAGCTGCGCGTTGAAGAGGCTGCGCTCGGCGTCCAGCACTTCGATGTAGCTCGTATAGCCGCCTTCGTAGCGCGCCCGCGCGAGCCTCGCGTAGGTCGAAAGGGCCGTCACCTGACGGCCCTGCACTTCGAGTTGTTCGTGGAGCTTCTGCGACTGGATGAGCGCGTCGTCGACTTCCTGAAACGCCACCTGTATCGCCTTCTGATACGTGAGCAGCGCCGCGCGTTGCTGCGCTTCCGCCGTCTGCACCTGGCCCGATATGTTGCCCGCCGTGAAGATCGGCTGCGTGACCTGACCCGCGAACGACCACAAGCGCGCCGGCCCGGTGAACAGCGACGAGAATTGCGTGCTCGCGGTACCGAGCAGACCCGTCAGCGAGATTTGCGGGAAGTAGAGCGCGCGCGCCGCGCCGATCAGCGCATTCGCCGCGACCAGATCCTGTTCCGCCTGCAAGAGATCGGGCCGCCGTTCGAGCAGGTCCGACGGCAGGCCTGCCGGTATCACGGGCGTCGCGAGTGCGCCGAGTTGCAGGCCGCGCACGATCGGCCCGGGATTGCTGCCGAGCAGGACCGAGAGCGCGTCTTCCTGCTGCGCGATTTGCGTTTCGAGCTGGGGAATCGTCGCGAGCGAGGCTTCGTATTCGGACTGGCTCTGCGCGAGTTCCATCTGCGAGACTTCGCCGCCTTCGAAGCGCAGCGTGAATACGTGCACGGATTCGGCGCGGCTTTCCGTCGTCGCCTTGGCGATCTCGAGTTGCTTATCGAGACTGCGCAGGTTCAGATACGACGACGCCACCGACGCGACCAGCGAGAGAATCGTCGCGCGCCTGCCTTCTTCGCTCGACAGCAGATTGGCGCGCGCCGCTTCCGTCAGGCGGCGGGTGCGCCCGAACAGATCGAGTTCCCACGCGGCCGACACCGACAACTCGAAGCTGTTATAGACCGGCCCGACGCCGCCCGGCAATTGCTGGAGTGCCCCGAGCGGCGAGCGTTGCCGCGCCGCCGTCGCGCCCGCGCCGATCTGCGGAAACAGCGCGGAGCGCGTCGTGACGAACTGCCCCATGAACTGTTCGACGCGCGCCGCCGCAATCTTCACGTCCTTGTTGTTGGCGAGCGCGGTTGCAATCAGTTCGTCCAGAACGGGGTCCTGAAACTGCTTCCACCATTCGGTGTTGGCGGTATCCGCGACATCGGTGGCGGCGAAGCGATACGTCGCGGGCGTCTCCACCGGCTGGCGCGAATAGTTCGGTCCGAGCAGGCAGCCGCCGAGCGATACGGCGGCGATCACGCCCGACAGTGTGCGAAAAAACCGGTCGGGCCGCATCTCAGTGCCCCTTGTCCGGAGCCGACGGCGTCGCATTCGGGCCGCTTCCGCCGGGTGTGTGGGTATCGGTCGGCGTCGGCGCGGGCACCTGTGCGGCCTTCTTCTTCCTGCGCGTGGACATCGTTTCGAGTCCCCAGAAGAACATCGGAATGAAGAACAGGGCGATGGCCGTCGCGCCGAGCATCCCGCCGATCACGCCGGTGCCGATCGAATGCCGGCTATTGGCCGATGCGCCCGTCGCGATCGCGAGCGGCACGCAGCCGAGGATGAACGCGAGCGATGTCATCACGATCGGACGCAGGCGCTCTTCGGCGGCGGACATCGCAGCGTCGAACACGGACTTGCCGGCCTCCACGTTCAGCACGGCGAACTCGAAGATCAGGATCGCGTTCTTCGCGGCCAGCGCGACGAGCATCGTGAGCCCGATCTGGAAGTACACGTCGTTATTGAGCCCGCGCAAGAGAATCGCGAGCAGCGCGCCGAAGATGGCGAACGGCACGGCCATCAACACGCCGAGCGGCAGGCTCCACTTCTCGTATTGCGCGGCGAGTATCAGGAACACCATGATGAGCCCGAACACGAAGACGAGGCCCGAGGTCCCGCCCGACTGCTTCGCCTCGTACGCCTCGCCGCTCCACGCGATGCCGTAGTCTGAAGACAGCCCCGCGCCGACTTCCTCCAGCGCCTGAATCACCTGACCCGACGAATAACCCGGTGCGGCGTTCGCGGTGATCTTCACCGCCGGGAAGTTGTTGAAGCGCGTGATGAGATCCGGCCCGGTCACGTAGCGCGTGGTGACCACGGACTTGAGCGGCACCATGCTGCCGGTCTTGCTCTTCACGAAAATCTGCGTGAGGTCGCCGGGTTTCAGCCGGTACGAAGGCTCCGCCTGGAGAATCACCTGCCACAGCCGGCTCGACCGGTTGAACTGCGAGACATAGAGCGAGCCGAACATCGTCTGCATCGCGCTATAGACGTCTTCGACGGGCACGCCGAGCGTCTCGGCCTTGTCGCGGTCGACGTCGGCGAGCAGTTGCTGCGACGACGCGTTGAAGGTCGATGTGACGCCGGTCAGCTCCGGCCGCGACTTCGCCTTGAGCACGAAATCCTGCACGACGCCCGCGAACTGCGCGATGGTCGTATCGCCCTTGCTCTGTATCCAGACTTCGGTGCCGCCCGTCGTGCCGAGACCTGGAATCGACGGCGGATTGAGCGGCACCACGATGCCCTGATTGATCTGCGACAGCGTCTTGTATGCGTCGACGAGCACGGCGCGTGCGTTTTGCGTGCGGATGTTCGCGGACTTGTAGCGGTCGTCGAAGCTCTTCAGGCCGACGAAGAACGTCGATGCGTTGTTCTTGTTCTGGCTGTCGAGCAGGCTGAAGCCATCGACTGTCGCGATGCTGCCGACGGCCGGCTGCTTCATGAAGTATTCGGTCACGCGATCGGACACCGCGCCCGTGCGGTCGAGCGATGCGGCGTCGGGCATGATGACCGCGCCCAGCAGATAGCCCTGATCTTCGGGCGGCAGGAACGCAGTGGGAATGTCCTTCATCATCACGACGGCGAGCGCGATCATGCCGACGAAAAGCAGCAGCGCGATCACGAAGCGCCGGATGATGAGCCGCACGACGCGTGTATAACCGTGCGTCATCCGCAGGAACTGGTTATCGAACCAGCGGAAGAAGCCTTTCTTCTCGTGATGGCCGGGCTTCAGCAGCAGCGCGGCCAGCGCGGGCGACAGCGTCAGCGCGACGATGCCCGATATCACCACCGATATCGCAATGGTGATGGCGAACTGCTTGTACATCTGCCCGGTAATGCCGCCGAGGAACGCGACCGGCACGAACACCGCGCACAGCACGAGCACGATCGCGACGACCGGCCCGGCCACTTCGTCCATCGCCTTCTTCGCGGCGGTCTTCGGGTCCAGCTTGTTGACCGTCATGTTGCGCTCGACGTTTTCGATCACGACGATCGCATCGTCCACGACGATGCCGATGGCGAGCACCATGCCGAACAGCGTCAGCATGTTGATCGAGAAGCCGAGCGCCTGCATGCCCATGAACGTGCCGACGATGGAGACCGGCACTGCAAGCACCGGAATCAGCGTCGCGCGCAGGCTTTGCAGGAACACGAACACGACGATCACCACCAGCACCACGGCTTCGAAGAACGTGTGCACGACATCGCTGATGGACGCGCGGGTGAACTCGGTCGTGTCCATCGCGATCTGGTAGTCGATGCCTTCGGGGAACGTCTTCTTCATCTCCGCAAGACGCGCGCGCACCTGCTTCGATACATCGAGCGCGTTCGCGCCCGGCTGCTGATACACCGCGAGCACCGTCGCCGACTTGCCCTGAAAGCGGCTGCGGATCGAGTAATCCTTCTGCCCCAGTTCCGCGCGCCCGACGTCCTTCAGCCGCACGATGGCCGCGCCACCGGATTCCGCGCGAATGATGATGTTCTCGAATTCGGCAGGCTCGGTGAGACGGCCGGTCGTCGTGACCGCGAACGACTGCTCGACCGGCGCGCCCGTCGGCGATTGCCCGAGACGGCCGACCGCGAACTGCTGATTCTGATTGGCGACCGCGCGTTGGATATCGGCGGCGGTGATGCCGAGCTGCGCCATGCGGTCGGGCTTAAGCCAGATGCGCATCGCGTAGTCCGGCGTGCCGAAGATGCTCGACTGATTCGCGCCCGGGATGCGCTTCAGCGCATCGAGCACATAGACGTTCGCGTAGTTGGCGATGTAGGTGGCGTCGTAGCGTTCGTCGGGCGAATAGATCGCGACGACCATCATGAAGGCCTGCGACTTCTTCTGCACCTGCACGCCTTGCGCCGTCACCGATTGCGGCAGTTGCGGCAACGCGAGGTTCACGCGGTTCTGCACGTCGACTTGCGCGAGTTCCGGGTTCGTGCCGATTTCAAAGTACGCGTTGATCGTCAGGTTGCCCGTCGATGAACTCGACGAGCTCATGTAGATCATGTTGTCTGCGCCGTTGACCTGCTGCTCGATCGGCGCGGCCACGTTGTTCGCGACAACGTCGGCGCTCGCACCCGGATACGTCGCGGAGATGGTGATCTGCGGCGGCGTGATGTCGGGATATTGCGCGGTCGGCAGCGCGAGCATCGTCAGCGCGCCGCCGAGCGTGATGATGATCGAGATGACCGAGGCAAAAATCGGGCGGTCGATGCAGAAATGTGAGATGTTCATTGGCCTTTTCCGCTCGCCGTGGCTCCGCTTATTCGATTAAGCCGCTTAGTCTGGCCTGCTCACTGCTGGCTCTCGCCTGATGCCTTTGCGCTGCCGATCGACGCCTGCGCGCCCGATGCCGACATCGCAGCGGACGCGGGTGCGGCAGGCGGCGCGCCTTCAGCCGGCGCGCTTACGACGCGCACTTGCGAATCGGCCCCGACGCGGATCGCGCCATCGACGATCACACGCTCGCCCGCGCGCAAGCCGCTGGTAATGAACCAGTCGTCGCCATGCCATTCGCCGACATCGATCACACGCTGATGCGGCTTCGACTGATCGTCGAGCACCCATACGAAGTGGCTTTTCGCGCCTTGCAACACCGCCCGTTGCGGCACGAGAATCGCGTTCGGCCGCAGCGCCCCCGACACGCGCGCCTTCACGAACTGGCCCGGACGCAGCGTGCCCTTCGGGTTCGAAAACGATGCGCGCACGAGAAAGGTGCCCGTCTGCGTGCTGAAGGCCGGATTCGTGAAATCGATACGCCCGGTCTGCGGATAGACGGAGCCATCGGCCTGGATGACGGTCACATCGAACTTGTTGTCGGGCGGAAAACGCAACTGGCCTTTTTGTATCTGCTCGCGATACGTCAGCAACTCGTTCTCCGAGATGCTGAAGTTCACCCACATCGGGTCGAGCTGATAGACATACGTGAGCAGGCCTGATTGAGTCGGCGTCACGTAGCTGCCTTCCTGCACGCGTGCAAAACTGGACAGGCCCTTTAGCGGCGAGCGGATCGTCGTGTAGCTGAGATTGAGCTGCGCGGTCTGCACTTCGCCTTGCGCGGCGATCACGGCGGCTTCCGCGCTCTTTTCGTTGCCGACGGCGTCGTCGAGATCCTTCTTGCTCAATGCGTTCATCGCGGCGAGCGGTTGCACGCGGGCGAGGTTCTGCTTCGTGACGAGGAGCCGCGCCTGCTGCTGGGACAGCGCGCCCTTGGCCGTTTGCAGGGCGGCCTCGAAGGGGCGCTTGTCCATCAGGAACATGATCTGATTGGCTTCGACGAGCGCGCCTTCCGTGTACATGCGCTTTTCGAGGAAGCCGTCGACGCGCGCGCGTATCTCGACTTCACGCGAGCTTTGAGTTTGCGCGGTGAATTCGAACTCCACCGGCGTCGTTCTGGTGGCAACCGTCACGACGGTCACGTCGACGGCGGCGCGCGGCGCTTCGGCAGGCGGCTTCTTGCAAGCGGCCAGCGACATCAGCGCCAGCGCGGCGACCGGCAGACAGCGATGAGCGCGCATCCGGTGCGTTTCCCGCGATGCCCGCGCGAACCAGCCATTCAGTATTCGTTCCGACACCAACGCCATGAGCGCCTCCCCGGTGGGATGGCCTTAACAGAATGCGGGCGCAGGGTGGCGCGCTCGCCGTCGATTGCTCGCAGTGCGCGGTGAATCACGCGCGAAAACGGATGGACGTGCCGATGTCACCGGACGCGAGCCCCGAGCTTCGAATGTGCCGTCGCTGCCTCCGTTTTCGAAGATTTGCGTTATGGCGAGAGAGCCGCTTGCGCGATCGGCCAGGGCGGTCACGCTTCGATGCAGTGCGCTGACGAATCTACTAATAGCCGAATACCGATGAAAACGCCATAGGGTTCGTGAGCTTCCGGCAAGCGCCTCTTTCGTATCGATTTATGAAACGCTGACTGACAACGTGAATGCTTTCTTGTCCGAAGTAAATGATTCTGCTTGGCGTGCAAAGGTGCCTCGGATGTGCGTTGCTCGTCGTGCGCGGCTGTCCTAGACTGGAACGCAGTGCCGGCCAGCCGGCGGCGTCCGGCAGGAGACGACCATGCTGCACCCGCGACCGCTTCAACGTGAGCTGTCCAGAGAGCTGCTCGATGTGTTGATCCGGGTCGGTTTGATCGCGGTGCTCGCGGTGTTCTGCTTTCGCATCTTCGCGCCGTTTCTCAATCTGATGATCTGGGCGCTGATTCTCGCGGTCACGCTCTATCCGCTGCAGACGATGTTGCGCCAGCGCTTCGGCGCGCGTGACGGTCTCGCTGCAACACTGATCGTGTTCGTCGCGTTTGCCGTCGTGCTGGCGCCGACGTGCATGCTCGCGCTCGCACTCGCCGATTCGGTCGAGCATGCGTTTGCCGTCCTCCGCAGCGAAAGCATCCACGTTCCGCCGCCGGATGCATCGGTGGCGCGCTGGCCGCTCATCGGCCAGCGCGTATTCGATTTCTGGTCGCAGGCGTCGACCGATCTTGCCGGCGTGCTGCATCGCTTCGCGCCTGAGCTGAAGGTCGCGGGACGCACCGTGCTGGGCACGGTCACGGGCTTCGGCGCGGGGCTCGTGATCTTCTTCGTGGCGCTCATCGTTGCGGGCATCGTGATGGCGCACGGCGAGAAGGGACATCGCAATGCGCTGCAGATCGCCTCGCGCATCTCCGGCGCGGATAACGGGCCACGCATCGTCGAGCTTTGCACGAAGACGATCCGCGCGGTGGCGCAGGGCGTCGTCGGAATCGCATTCATTCAAACGGTGCTGATCGGTGTCGCGTTCGTGATGATGAAGCTGCCCGGCGCGGGGCTGCTGGCGCTCGCGGTGCTGCTCATCGGCATCATGCAGTTGCCGGCGACGCTCATTACCGGACCGGTCATCGTGTTCGTGATCGTCACCCATGGCGTGAACGTCGCGACCATCATGTTCTCGGTGTACGTGTTCATCGCGGGACTCGTCGATAACGTGCTGAAGCCGCTGCTGCTCGGGCGCGGCGTTTCCGTGCCGATGCCCGTCGTGCTGATCGGCGCGCTCGGCGGCATGGTGACGAGCGGCGTCATCGGGCTTTTCATCGGGCCCGTGATGCTGGCCGTCGGCTATCAGCTTTTCTGGCGCTGGGTGCGGCGGGATCGGGAGGCGGTGACGGCGGCGGAGTCGTCGGGGCCTTGATATGCGGTTCGCGAGCCGTGCGATGCTGTGTCGGCGTGTCGGCGTGTCGGCATGTCGGCGTGTCAGCGTGTCAGCGCATCGCGCCTGCGAGATCGGCCGCGCCGAGTCCGACGATCAGATCGATCTCGCCGTTCGGCAACGGCTGCGTCGCCGGGACGCCCGCCGACCGGAGTGCGGCGGCGTCGAGCCGCGCGGGGTCCGAAAGCCGCACGCGCAGGCGGGTGAGCGCGAGCGCATGGAGCGAGCCGATGTTGCCCGCACCGCCGAGCGCCGCGCGAATCCGTTCGGCCCGCGCTGACAGATCCGCCATCGCGAGCGCCGGGGACGTGGCGGCCGTTGCCGTTGCCGTGGCGGGCGGCGCGCTTGCGGCGGCGGCATCGGCGGGCGCGAGATCCGCCTCGCTGCCCGCCGTCTTCATGTATTCCTGCATGTCCGTCTTCATGTTTTCCGAGAGCGGGCCGAAGATCGCCTGCACGCCGTTGCCCATGCGCAGCACGCCCGCCGCGCCGAGCGCCTTCAGCCTGGCATCGTCGACGAGCGCGGGATTAGCGACGGTGATGCGCAAGCGCGTGATGCACGCGTCGAGGCTCGTGATGTTCGAGCGTCCGCCGAATGCGAGCACGAGATCGCGTGAGCGTCCGCCGGGGCCGGGCGCAGCGCCGGGTGACACAGCGTCGGCAACATCGTCTTCGCGGCCGGGCGTCTTCAGATCGAAGCGCGAAATGAAGAAGCGGAACACGCCGTAGTAGATCACTGCATAGATCGGACCGAGAAAGAAGACGTACCAGGCGTGCGTCGACTTGTTGCCGATCAGGTTGAACATGACGAAGTCGATGGCCCCTTGCGAGAACGTGAAGCCCATGTGCATGTCGAGTGTGTTCGCGACGAACTGCGCCAGCGCTGCGAGGCACGCGTGAACCAGATAAAGCACCGGCGCGACGAACAGGAACGCGAACTCGATCGGCTCGGTGATGCCGGTCAGGAACGACGTGAGCGCCGCCGACACCATCATGCCGCCGACCGCGACTTTCTTTTCGGGCTTCGCGCAATGCCAGATGGCGATTGCCGCGGCGGGCAGGCCGAACATCTTGAAGATGAAAGCGCCCGAGAGGATGCCGGCGGTCGGGTCGCCGGCGAAGAAGCGGTTGATGTCGCCGTGAACGATCTTGCCTGTGGCCGGATCGACGAAGCTGCCGGCTTCGAAGAAGAACGGCACGTTCCAGATGTGATGCAGCCCGAACGGAATCAGCAGCCGTTCGACGAAACCGTAGATCGTCGCCGCCATGCGCGGATCGGACACCGCCGCCCAGTGCGAGAACGCCTTGATGAGCCCGCCGATCGGCGGCCATACAACGGAAAGGATCGCGCCCAGCACGATAGCGCCGATGGCCGTCACGATCGGCACGAAGCGCTTGCCCGCGAAGAAGCCGAGATAGGGCGGCAGCGAGATCTTGTAATAGCGGTTGAACATCCAGGCGGCGAGCCCGCCCGCGAGAATGCCGCCGAACACGCCGGTCTGGATCGACGCAATGCCCATGATGGTGTCCGTCTCGACGCCTTGCGCTTTCGCGATCACGCCGAGCGTCGCCGTCATCACCAGAAAGCCGATGGTCGCGGCGATGCCCGACACGCCGTCGTTCTCGGTGAAGCCGAGCGCGACGCCGATTGCAAAGATGAGCGGCAGGTTCGCGAAGATGACATCGCCCGCGTTGCGCATCAGCGCGAGCACGATGGCGGGTACGTGGCCGTGGAAATCGGTGGCGCCGAGGCCGAGCAGCAGACCCGCGACGGGCAGCACCGCAACGGGCAGCATCAACGACTTGCCGACTTTCTGCACGACGCCGAAGGCATTCTTGAACATGGCGATCGCTCCCGATCCGGACGAGGATGGCGTGTGGACGCGCTTCAGCCCGCGTAAGGCGCGAGACGTGCGCGGACTTCGGCGGCCGTGCCGAGGGCGAGGACATCGGCGGCGAGGGCGCGGGCTTCATCGAGAGTGACGCGCGCGAGCTGCGCCTTGATCGAGCCGACGGCGGGCACGCTGACCGACAACTCGTCGATGCCGATGCCGACGAGCACGGGCACCGCCATCGCGTCCGATGCAATGCCGCCGCACACGCCGACCCACGCGCCATGCCGGTGCGCGCCCTCGACGGTCATCTGCATCAGCCGCAGCACGGCCGGATGCAGTGCGTCGGCTTGCCGCGCGAGCTTCGGATGACCGCGATCCATCGCGAGCGTGTATTGCGTCAGATCGTTCGTGCCGATCGAGAAGAAGTCGACTTCGCGCGCGAGCGGCTCCGCGATCAGCGCGGCGGCCGGCACTTCGATCATCACGCCGACCTTCACCTCGCTCGCGCGATCGCCCGCTTCTTCGCGCAACATCTGCCGCGCCGCGCGCACTTCCTCGATCGTCGTGATCATCGGAAACATCACGTGCAGCTTGCCGATGGACGCCGCCCGCAGAATCGCGCGCAGTTGCGTGCGGAACATGTCGGGACGGTCGAGGCTCACGCGCACGCCGCGCAAGCCGAGGAACGGGTTGTCCTCGTGCGGCAGCGGGAGATAGGAAAGCGGCTTGTCGCCGCCGACATCGAGCGTTCGCACGACGAGCGTCCGTTCGCGGCCCAACGCTTCGGCTACGGCGCAATAGGCGGCGGCCTGCTCGTCTTCGCTCGGGGCGGTATCGCGGTTGTCGAAAAGAAACTCCGAGCGCAACAGGCCCACGCCTTCCGCGCCCGCCGCGACGGCATCGCGCGCCTCCTGTGCATTGCGGATGTTCGCGGCCACTTCCACGCGATGACCGTCCGCCGTCATGGCGGGCTTGCTCGCGGCCAACTGCTCCTGTTCGCGCCGCGCCGCCTGCCGCGCGATGCCGTCGCGTGCGGCCTTCAGTTCCGCGGCGTCCGGATTGCGGCGCAAGATGCCGCGTGAGCCATCGAGCACGACGAGCGTGCCGTCGGCGAGTTGGAGCGCATCTTCGTCGATGCCGCAAATGGCCGGAATGCCGAGCGAGCGCGCGAGGATGGCGACGTGGCTCGTCGCGCCGCCGGTTGTCGTGCAGAAGCCGCGCACCTTTTCGCGGTCGAGCGACGCCGTATCCGACGGCGACAACTCCTCCGCGACGAGGATCGAATCGGCCGGCACGCCGATGCGCGCCTCTTTCACCCCGGCGATGAGCGCGAGCACGCGGCGTCCGACATCGCGGATATCGCTTGCCCGTTCGCGCAGCAACGCATCGTCGAGCGCTTCGAGGCTGGCGGCTTGTTGCTGGAAAGCCTCGCGCCACGCGAAGGCCGCGCTTTTGCCGCCGCTGACGCCGGCGATCGCGAGATCGTTGAGATCGGGATCATCGAGCAGTTCGAGATGCGCGTCGATGATCTGCGCCTTCGGGCCGCTCAACTTGAGCTTGAGTGATTCGATCTGCTGGCGCGCGTCGTGCAGGGCGGCGTCGAGCCGGGCGCGCTCGCGCTGCGGCGATTCGCCGGTTTCGGCGACATCGATCACTTCCTGGCGGAACTGGACGATGGCGCCGACCGCGATCCCCGGCGACGCGGAAACGCCCGTAAACTCGTTCGCGTCGGTGCGCGTCGCGCGCAGCACTTCGGGCGCGGGTGGCGCGCCTGCGTCTGCTGCTCGTGGAACGGGCGCATCGGCGGCTTTCTCGCCCGAACCGGCGGCGAGCAGGGCGGTGAGCGCGGCGGCGGCGGCTCCCGCATCGGGACCGGTGGCTTCGACACGCACCTTGTCGCCCATGCGCGTGACGAGCTTCATGATCGACACGACCGATTTCGCGTTTGCGCTATCGCCGCCGCGCACGAGACGGATGTCGCATTTGAACTTCTTCGCTTCGCTCGCGACGACCGCCGCGGGCCGCGCGTGCAGCCCGGCCGGATTCGGCAGCGCGACTTCATCGGAGACGACGGCGCGGCTGGTGTCATCGCCCGATGCGCCCCGCGCCGCGCCGACGAACTCCACCGATAGCGCGACGTCCTTGCCCGCCGTGACGATGCCTGTCGCGGGTTCGTAGCGCGTCACGAGTTCGCCATTGGCGATAACCATCTGCGTGAGCAGGCTCACCGCTTTGGCGCCGACGAAGAGTGGATCGAAACGGATCAATGGCTGGCCCGTCGCGACCGTGTCGCCTTCGCGCACGAGCGCCGTGAAGCCTTCGCCGCGCAGCATGACCGTGTCGAGGCCGATGTGGATCAGCACTTCGAGGCCGCTGTCGCCCGTCACGGTGACGGCGTGCGCGGCGCGGTGCAGCTGGGTGATCTTGCCGGCGAGGGGAGCGAGCAGTTGGTCGGAGACCGGGTCGATGGAGACGCCGTCGCCGACCATCTTTTGGGCGAAGACCGGATCGGGCACGGATTCGATCGGGACCATGACGCCGGAGAGCGGCGCCATCAGCGCGACCCGCGTCGAACGCTGCGGAGCTTTCATGGGAACGACTCCTTGGCCGCGGACGGTTCGCAGTCGCGGACGTGAGACGTACTGGAAGATGCCTGCAAAGTGCTTTCACGCTCCTGAGTCGAATCATAGGCAAAAGATTCGTGTTTTGCGCATCGAATGCGTATAACGTAGGAATCGATTTCCTTCCGGTTCGATGTCCTTTCGGTTTCGATGGAGCCAGACATGCAAGCATCCGACATCATGACGAAGTCAATTATTTCTGCGAGTCCTGAAATGTCGGTGCGCGACGCGGCGGGGACGATGGTCTTCGCGGGCATCAGCGGGATGCCTGTCATCGACGAGGAGGGCAAGCTGCTTGGCATCGTCACCGAGGGCGACTTGATGCATCGCGCGGAGCTTGGAACGGGACTGAAGGATCGCGCGTGGTGGCTGGAGATGCTGCCGTCGGCGCGCGACATGGCGAGTCAGTACGTGAAGGAGCACGCGCGGAAGGTGAAGGACGTGATGTCGACGGACGTGGCGACGATCACGGAATCGTGCCCAATCGGGGACATCGCCGATTTGTTTGCACAGCGGCATATCAAGCGAGTGCCCGTGATGCGCGATGGCCGCGTGGTCGGCGTGATCAGCCGGGCCAATCTGATTCGCGCGCTGGTGACGAGGACGCCATGTCCGCCCGATGCCGGCGAATGCGACGACGCCGCGTTGCGTGACGCGGTGCTGCTGGCGATGGAAGGGCATCCGTGGGCGATTGCGCGCGAGAGTGTGGTCGTCGAGCAAGGGACGGTGCATTTATGGGGTGCTGTGAAGAGCGCGGAAGAGGGGAATGCGCTGAGGGTCGCGGCGGAGAATGTGGCGGGGGTGCGGGGGGTGGTGACGCATTTTGGGGAGGGGGAGTGACGTTCGGCGCTAGGTTGGCGATGCCGGTGGCTAAAGGTACGTCCTTTTCTGCCGAACGATTGCGATTACTTTGCTGCTTTGTTGTGAATTGTTTGGGACTACATCCGATCGTGATTTTTGTGCGGTGTTAATCCCGGTCGATTGCTGATTAACATGCCCGAATGGCAATTCGACACGCTGCTCCAGGTTGTTATTCGCCCAATGGCGACCGCTCCGTGCGCCTCCCGCACGGACAAAACCCCTGCGGGATAAACGCTATTCCGTCGCGCCACTCATCCCGCGATAATCAACCGTTTCCGCCCGCACCGCCCGCCACCCCCATGCCCCGAATCGACGACGAAATCACCTTCCGCAAGCTCGAAGTCCTGCTCGCGTTCATGGAGACCGGCAATCTCGCGAAGGCGGCCGAGGCGCTGAACGTGAGCACGGTCAGCGTGCATCGCGCACTGCATTCGCTCGAGCAGGGCGTACGGTGCGCGCTCTTTCGTCACGAGGGCCGCAATCTCAAGTCGACGGAAGCCGCCCAAATGCTCGCCGATGTCGCGCAGGAAGTCATCACGCTAATGACCGACGGCATCCGTGCGACGCGTGAGGCCGCCGGCTATTCCTCCGACCGGCTGAAAATCGGCTCGCTCTACTCGTTGACCATCCGCACGGTGCCGGGCATCGTCGTGGATATCAAGGTGCGCAGGCCGACGCTGCAAGTCGAACTCGTGCTCGGGTCCAATGAATTGCTGATCGACAAACTCAAGCGCAGCGAAATCGACGCCGCCTTGATGGCCCTGCCCGATGCCGAGCCGGAAGTCGAATCCATCCCGCTCTTCGAAGACGACATCTTCTTCGCCGCGCCCGCCAATTCGCCCTACGCCAACCAGGAAGCCGTCGATTTGCGCGACTGCCGCGAAGAAAATTTCGTCTCGCTCGGCGAAGGCTTCGCGACCTATCACGGCTTCGTCGAGGCGTTCCGCGTCGCGGGCTTCGAGCCGAACGTCACCGTGCGAACCGGCGATATCTTCTCGCTGATGAACCTCGTGAGCGGCGGCGTCGGCTACACGCTGCTGCCCGGACGCGTGCGCGGCGTCTTCGGCGACAAGGTGCAATTCATCCCGCTCAAGCCGCAATATCTGATGCGGCAGACCATCGGCGTCAGCTTCCTGCGCGCGCGGGAACGCGACCCGAACCTGCTCGCGCTGATGGCCGTCTGCCGCTTGCGCACGCGCAACGTCGACTGACGCTTCAACGCTGGTCTTGCGCGCGCTCCCTGTCGATGAGCGCGCCCGCATCCTCCAGCGATGTCTCGCTGCAACTCACCGCGATGCCCTGCGCGAACACATCGCTGGCCAGGCGCGTCAGCACGTTCGAGGGCGGCATCTCGACGGCCAGCCGCGCGCCGCGCTCCCACGCGAGTCTCATCGTGTCGTGCCAGCGCACTTGCCGCGCCATGTTGCCGGCCAGATCGGCAGCGATGCGCCCGCCATCGAAAAGCGGCCGCGCCGCGCTGCTGCTGAGGTACACGATGCGCGGTGCACGCAAATCGACCGATTCGAACGCATCGGCGAGGGTGGCGGCGGGCGCATCCAGCAGGGCGGAATGCGACGGCACCGCGACATCCAGACGCTCGCAACGTTGCGCGCCGTGTTCGGTTGCGATGACCGCGAGACGATGCATCGCGGCATCGCTACCGGCGACGACCATCTGCGTCGGCGTATTGATGTTCGCGAGAAAGACCGGCTCCGCGTCGCTGTTCACTTGCGCGATCAGCGGTTCGAGCGCGCGCTGGGTCAGGCCGACGATCGCCGTCATCCCGAATCCGCGCGGATACGCATCTTCCATCAGATGGCCGCGCAACGCGACGAGCCTGAGCGCGTCGGCATAAGCGAGCGCACCGGCCGTCACCGCGGCGGGATACGCGCCGATCGACAGTCCGGACACCATGTCCGGTTCGTGACCCTGAGCCTGAATCACCCGCGCCTGCGCGACGCCCGCGATCAGCAGGCAAAGCTGCACGGACACGGTGGAGCGCAGCGCGGTGGCGTTGTCGAGCGTGCGCGCGTCGTAGCCGAGCGTATCGCTTGCTTCTTCGAGCGTGCGCGCGGTTTCGCGATGGTCCGGCAGCGCGTGCAGCATGCCGGCGCGTTGCGAGCCCTGACCGGGGAACGTAAAGAGCACGCTCATGATGCATGCGCCGCCCACGGGTCCGCGACGAGCAACGGACCGCGCCCCGTCTTCAGCATCACGCGCCCCGATTGCCCGGCCCACTCCGCCAGCGCGAAGCCGCCGTGGCCCGTGTCCACCTGCATGTCGATGCGCGCAGGCGCGGCCTGCAATAGCGACAGCAACGACGGCAGCAGCGCGTGCGCACCGTCGCGCGGCAGGGGCCGATCGGCACGCAGCAGCAGATCGAGGTCGCTATCCTGCCTCAAGGTGCTTACGCCGCTCTCCAGCGCGAAGCCGACGCTGCCCGTTACGCCCCACGTCAACTGCAACGCGTCGAGTTCGGGCGCGATAAAGGCAAGCGCGCGCAGGCACGGCAGGTTCGCGAGCGCATCGTCGGCAGCAAGCCATCCGCGCGACTCAGCGAGCGCTTCCGGCGTCACGCATCGCACGATGCGCTCCACATTCACGAAGGCCGCGCACCGCTCGTTGCGCGCGCGCCCGCGCAGACCGATCGGCACGACGCCGCGCTCGACCGCCTCGCGCCGCACGACGGCCGGCGCAATCGCGAGCCACTCGCGCGTAGCCCATGCAGGCATCGCCGATACGGACACGATGTCCTCCGGGTCTTCGATCCACACGAGGTCGTGCGGGCGGGGCGCTTCACGATCGATCGACACAACGAGTCTCCCGGCGCCTCACGCGCCCATCAGCGCTTTGGTCGCGAAGAACAGCAGCGACGGCCCGAGCAGGCAGCCCACGCCCGTATGGAACGTCGCGATCAGCGCGCCATAAGGTACGAGCCGTCGATCCGTCGCAGCCAGTCCCGCGCTCACGCCGCTCACGGTGCCGGCGAGCCCGCCGAAGATCATCGCGGAGCGGGGCGTGCGCAGGCCCATGAAGCCGGCGGCAAGCGGCGTGCCAATCATCACGATGATCGCCTTGATGAGGCCCGTCGCGATGCTGAGCGCGATCACGTCCGAACTCGCCCCGATCGCCGCGCCCGTCACCGGACCGACGATATACGTGACCGCGCCCGCGCCGATCGTCGTCATGCTGACGGCGTCGGTGTAGCCAAACGCGTGTGCAATGCTCGCACCCACGATGAACGGCAGCACCGTCCCGAGCAGCAGCGACACGACGCCGATCATCCCGGCCTTGCGCGCTTCGGTCGCCTGCACTTCGAAAGCGGTCGCGACGATCGCGAAGTCTCGCAGCATCGCGCCGCCCATCAGGCCGACGCCCGCGAACAGCGGCAGATCGGCGAGTCCTTTCTGGCCGGCCGTGAAAGCGCCGCCCAGGTAAGCGAGCACGAGGCCGATCACGATGGCGATCGCCGAGCCATGCACGCGCCCGAACGTCAGCTTCTTCGAGATCACCGACGACACCCACATGATGAGCCCGACCAGCGCGAACGCGGTAACGAGGCCGTTGTGGATCAGAACCTTATCGATCATTTGGAACATGGCATTCTCCGCGTTCAGATTTCTTCGAGCTTCGGGGCATTGGCGAACGACGTGCTGTCGCGGCCCGTGCGTGAAAGTACGGCGATGCAGCCCGCGCACGCGATCACCGCGCCGAGTGCCGACAACAGCGCGACCGGCCCGCCCTTGAGCGCGGCGACGACGTTCTGATTGGCCGCCATCGCGACGACGACCGGGATGTACATCGCGCCCCAGAAGCCGACGCCCGCTTCGGTTTCCTTCGGCAACCAGCCCTTCTTGTGCAGATAGAGCCGCAGGAAGATGAGCAGCAGCATCGCGATGCCGACGCCGCCCACGTTCGTTTTAACGCCTATTGCGGTGCCGAGCAGATCGCCCAGAAAGAGTCCCGCCAGATGGCAGAACGCGAGCAGTGCAGTTCCATAGATGATCATTACCGTCTCCTGAGATGTGCGGGTTGGCTTCTGACGAGCCGATGTTCAAGGGCGAAGCGTTAGCGCCATGCCTCGCGCAGCTTGCGGCGAACCGTGGCCGAAGCCGCGCGATGCGGGCTGCCGAGCCGGCTTTCCAGTCCGCGTGACGAATCGGCGCGAATGTCGTCGAGGGCGGCTTTCAACGCGGTTTCGACCATCGACTGGTCGGCGGCGGCGGGGGCATCGGCGTTGGCGGGCGAAAGCAGCTTCCACAGCAAGCCGAGCGAGGCGAAGTTGTCGATGTCATAGGCCATCGGCGGCACGTGCGCGGTGAAGGCTTCGAGATCGGCGACGGTGCGCAGCGTCACGCGTGCGGCGGATTCCTTGCCCATCGCGTGCACCATCACTTGCGGGTCGGCGAGCGCGATCAGCCGGTTCGCCTGATAGCCGTGCGCGAGAAACGCGCCGGACATCGCGCGGCCGACAATCAGCCCGATCACCGGATGCCCGGCGAGGCGGGCGCTCGCGTACGCATCAGCGGCGGCGGCGAGCGCCTGATGAATGCCGTACGCTTCCTCGCGACGCCCGTACGCCTGGCTCGCGACATCAATGACGGCGACGATCGCGCGCTTGGTATCGCGCTTCGCGTCCGCATCGATGGCTTCACGCACCGCGCGCGCGAGTTCCCATCCTTCGATCAGGCCCACTTCGCCGTTGCGTGCGCGTGGAAAAGGGTTGTCCGGGTCCGGCACCACCGCGATGAAACGCACGGGATCATCGCCGATGCGCGCGTCCGCCACGCGCACCGACGGCGGAAAGCCCGGCTGCAACGGCGCGCTGTAGGTCAGCGCGTCCAGCCAGACCGCGCCGCGTTTCGAAAGCTCTCGTGTGCTCATGATTCGAATCCCTTGCCATAAATGGCGGCTGCCTGTTGCGGCGTGGCTTGCGCCGTCGTATCGATTTCGGAGAGCCGCTTGAGGAAGCCGGCCACGCGTTCGCTGCGGCAGGCTTCGGGACGTCCGGCGCGCAACAGGTCGATGACGGCGGCGCGGATCGCATCGGCGTCGTCGGCGGTGAAGACGTCGATCAGTCCGGTGCGATGCCGCTGCTCGCAACCGGTGAAGCTCCAGATCATCGGACGGTCGCGCGAATCGAATTCGGCGATGCCCGCTTCCTGCTCGATCACGGCCGGCCCGTTGAGCCCGAGCCGCGCTTCCCGCGTGCCGATTAGATAGCTGCACAGCCCCGCCGCGATCGACATGCCGCCGTAGCATCCGATGGGTCCCGCCGTGATGCCGATCACCGGCTGATAGCGCCGCAAATCGACGATGGCCGCGTGAATATCCGCGATGCCCGCGAGTCCGAGATTGGCTTCCTGCAGGCGCACGCCGCCCGTCTCGAAGAGAATCACGGCCCGCGTCGGGATGCCGTTGCGGTTGTCTTCGGCGGCGAGTTCGAGGCTGCCCGCGATCTTCGCCGCCGATACCTCGCCCATGCTGCCGCCCTGAAAGCCGCCGTCGATGCCGAGCACCACGGCGGGCTGACCGTCGATGGTTCCCTTCGCGACGACCGCGCCGTCATCCGACTGCGTGACGATGTTCTGCCGCGCCAGCCACGGCGACGTCACGCGCTCGAACGGATCGAGCAGTTCGGTGAACGTGCCTTCATCGAGCAGCTTTTTCGCGCGGCTGCGTGCATCGAGTTCGATGAAGCTCTGGCGTTCGAGCAATTGCTGTGCGTCCATGATTCATGCTCCGCCGTTGGATTTCAGTTGTTCGAACACCTGCCCGATGCGCAGTTGCACCACACCGGGCGTCGCGCCCGCATCGTTGATTTCGAGCTTGGCGGCGGGCAGCGAGCCGTCGCCGAAGATGCGTTCGAGCACGGCTTCCCACAGGCGGCCCTTGCCATCGACGGATGTCGTGATCTTCACGACCGTGCGATGCGCGCTGTTCGCTTCGAGCAGGACTTCGAGGTCTCCCGACGCGACCACGCCCACCAGCGCGCGGCCTTGCGCGGGCTGTCCGGCCGGGAATTCGAGGACGATGTTTTCCATATGGGTTCCTAAGTGTTCTGCGATTCGGTTGCTTCGCCTTGAAGCCGGTCGAGAAAGAGCGCGGCGGCGAGCAGATCGGCGGCGCCGCCAGGCGATACATGTAGTTCGACGAGACGCCGGTCGAGCGCACGGAGATGGCGGCGTCCCGCGAGCGTGGCGGCGCCGCCTTCGTCGAGCACGCGCTGCGCGCCGTCCTGCATCTCGGCGAGCGCCGCGCGTTTGCCGCGTGCGAGCACGCAGGTATCGTCGAGGCTCGCCATGATCGCGAGCAGTGCGTTGAGACGCGCCGACGTTTCGCTGTCGCCGCGCGAACGCGACCGCGCGAGTTCCGGCAGCGCGACGTGCACGAGGTGCGGAAAGCCCGCCTGCGCCTGTCCGCGTGCGCCGCCGACGTCGTAGTCGATGCACGCCTGTTCGCCTTTGTTTCCCGTGCGGATTGGCGCGTGACGATCTTCAATGCGCGCGATAGATCCAGCGAGCGCGGCGACCGCATCAGGCGCCAAGTTCGACGGCTCGCGTGCGGCGGCGGTGACGAGCAGCCCGAGCGCCCAAATCGCGCCGCGATGCGTGTTGACGCCGCCGGTCGCGTCCAGCATGCGCGCTTCGCCGTCACGCCCGATTGCGCCGATGCGTTCGCGCAGCGCGAGCATCGATCCGATGTCGATGCCTGCGCGCGCCATCTCGACGAACGCCGGCTGCAACGCCAGCGCCGATACGCACATGAGCGTCCAGTCGAGATCGTGATGCGCGCCACGGCTGCGGATATCGACGAGGCCGGGTTTCGGGGCGAGCGTCACCTCGTCGATCAGCGCTTCGACGACGTAAGCGGCGAGGCGATCGGCGCGTTCCGGCGAAGGGCGCAGCGGCCGCGCGGCGCGGAGGGCAAGTTCATCGCGCATCACCAGCTCCGGAAGCGCGCGGGCGGGTCGTACAGCCCGTCGGACCAGTCGACGAGATCGGCCATGCTTTTGGCGGCGAGCAGCGAGCGGCTCGCTTCACTGCGATGGATGCCGAGGTCTTCGGGAAGCGCAACGAAGCCGTCGCGGCGCAGCGCCGGGAGCTTGCTCTTGTCGCTGCTGAGGCCGATCGGTGTGACGCCGGACACCGCCGCGATCATCTCCTTGCGATGCTCCAGCGAGCGCGCCTTGTACAGATACGCGATGCCTTCCTCGGTCAGCACGTGCGTGACGTCGTCGCCGTAGATCATCACGGGCGCGAGCGCCATGCCCGATTCGCGGCCCACATCGACGGCATCGATCGATTCGACGATGGTCGGCTGCCCGCCCGCCTGGAAAGTCTCGACCATCTGCACGACGAGCTTGCGGCCGCGTTCGAGCGGGCTGTCCGTCTGCAGCAGATCGAGCCACGCGGGCGTCGCATGACGGCGGCCGTGCGGATCGTGGCCCATGTTCGGCGCGCCGCCGAAGCCGGTGAGCCGCCCGTGCGTGACCGTCGACGAATTGCCTTCGCCGTCCATTTGCAGCGTCGAGCCGATGAACATGTCCACCGCGTATTGCCCGGCGAGCTGGCACATCGTGCGGTTCGAACGCATGGACCCATCGCGGCCGGTGAAGAAGATGTCGGGCCGCGCGGCGACATAGGCTTCCATGCCGAGTTCGCCGCCGAAGCAGTGGACGCTGTCGACCCAGCCGGTTTCGATGGCGGGGATGAGCGTCGGATGCGGATTGAGCGTCCAGTGGCGGCAGATCTTGCCCTTGAGGCCGAGCTTTTCGCCGTAGGTCGGCAGGATCAGTTCGATCGCCGCCGTGTTGAAGCCGATGCCGTGATTGAGCGACTGCACCTGATGCTTTTCGTAGATGCCGCGAATGGCCATCATCGCCATCAAGACCTGCATCGGCGTGATGAGGCGCGGATCGCGCGTGAAGAGCGGCTCGATGAAGAACGGCTTGTCCGACTGCACGACGAAGTCGATCCACGAGCCGGGGATATCGACGCGCGGCAGGTCTTTCGGATCGTCGACGATTTCGTTGACCTGCGCGATCACGATGCCGTCGCGAAACGCGGCTGCTTCGACGAGCGAGGGTGTGTCTTCGGTGCTGGGGCCGGTGTAGAGATTGCCCTGGCGGTCGGCCTTGTAGCCGGCGCACAGCACGACGTTCGGCGTCAGATCGACGTAGAGCCGCGCGTACAGTTCGATGTAGGTGTGAATCGCGCCGACTTCGAGAATGCCGTCCTGCAGGAACTGCGAGATGCGCAGGCTTTGCGCGCCGGCGTAGGCGAAGTCGAGCTTTCGGGCGATGCCGCGCTCGAAGAGATCGAGGTGCTCGGCGCGGCTTACGCTGGGAATGATGAGATGCAGGTCGTGGACGATGCCGGAATCGACTTTCGCGAGCGAGCGCGAGAGGAAATCCGCCTGCTTCTGGTTGTTGCCTTCGACGACGACGCGATCGCCGGGAGCGACGAGCGCCTGCAATACGTCGACGATGCGGTCGGTGGGCAGCACCATACCGTCCGCGATCGATGCGACGCGCGCGAGCCGGCGATGCTTGTCCGCCCGGCGCGTGGCCCAGCGGGACGGGGTTTGAGTTTGGTCGGACATGGATGCTCTCGCTGAGGACATGAGACGAGTCTAGAGAGCGGGAAATGCCGGTTCAATCACCTTGGGTATGCGATCGTTATCCGGAGGGTAATGATTGTTTTCGCTGCGGCCTGGCGGCCAGACGGGGCGGGGGCGGGCCGGGAAAGGAGGGTTTTCCCTCGGGATGAGGCGGCGGGGTGCGGCCAGCCCGCTCAATCCCGCTTCTAGCGTCCATCCCGTTTCCCCCTTAACATCGCTGACTGCGCACCCGCGCCGCTGCTTCGACCCAAAGCACGCCGATTCGATCGTCGAGCGTGCCCGACCTCATTGGAGCCAGATGCGCAATCCGTTCACGCTATATCGCGCTCGCATTTTCGCGGGCGTTCGTCATCCCGCACCGCCGCGCCGGCTGGCACGCCTCGGCCTCGCGACGCTGCTGCTCTCCAGTGCACTGGCGCACGCGCAGGCTTATCGCGATGTCAGTCCCACGCCGCCGCCCGCCGCCCCTCGTCCTTCCGCGCCGCCCCCGCCGCCCGAGCCGCAAAGCGGATCGCCGGCAGTTGCGGTGGCAACGCTTCGCGGACTGGTCATCGAAGCGTCGGCGTCAGGGGCGTCGCCGCCGACGACCGCCGTCGCGCGCGCAGCCGACGGACGCATCGTCGCGCGTGGCCTCGCGCCGCTCGACGACGCGTTCCTGCAAGGCTTCGCCGCCGACCTCGATCGACCGCTCACGTTCGCGCGGCTCGCCGAGATACGCCGGGCAGTGGTCGCGCAATATCGCGAAGCCGGGCTGCCGCTCGTCGATGTCTACGTGCCCGAGCAGGACGTCACGGACGGCGTCGTGCGTATCGCGGTGGCGAGCTATCGGCTGGGCCGCGTGATCCCGCGAGGCAATCGCTACTTCTCGGATACGCTCCTCACCGGCGACATGCCGCTCACCGCCGGCGATGCGATCCGCGAATCGGACGTCGCCACCGGGCTTGCGCTGCTCAACGCGAATCCCTACCGCGCCGTCGATGTGATCTACGCCCCCGGCGACGCCGACGGCACCACCGACGTGATCCTCCAGACCGCCGACCGCTTCCCGATGCGCGTCTCGGCGGGCTACGACAACGCGGGCGTGCCGCAACTCGGCCGCGACCGGTTCTTCGCGGGCATCGATTACGGCAACCTCTTCGGGCTGGATCAGCAGATCGCCTATCAGGTCACCGCCAGCAACGACGCATTGAGCGGCAATCCGGATATCGAAGGGCGCCCGAACCGTCCGCGCTTCGTCGCGCACGCGCTGAATTATTCGGCGCCGCTGCCGTGGCACGATCGCATCGAACTGTTCGGCGTCTATGCCCAGAGCGCGCCGCGCCTGCCCGACAGCTACGGACAGACCGGCATTTCGGCTCAGGCCAGCATCCGCTATGACTGGCGGCTCACGCCGTTCTCGGGCTGGCAGCAGCAGGCGCAGTTCGGGTTTGACTACAAGCGGTCGAACAACAATCTGGAGTTCGGCGGGTTTCAGGTGTTCAACTCGAACACGCACATTCATCAGTTCCTGCTCGCCTACGAACTGAGCCGCAGCGATACATCAGGTCAGACGCGCGCCAACGCGACGGTCGTGCTCAGTCCCGGCCGGCTCGATGCCGACAATCGCGACGCCGCGTTCGAAAGCGCGCGGCATGGTGCGAGGCCGCGCTACATGTACGCGCAGCTATCGGCGCAGCGCGATCTTGCGCTGGGCGGCGGATTCATCGCATCGGGACGGGCGATGCTGCAATGGACGCCCGATACCCTGTTGCCGAGCGAAGAGATGGGACTGGGCGGCGACAGCAGCGTGCGCGGTTACTTGCCCTATGTCGTGCAGGGCGATCGCGGCTGGAACGTGCAGACGGAGGTACGCACGCCGCCGTGGAGCATCGGCACGAGCGGCGTCGCGATCCAGCCTTTCGTGTTCGTCGATGCGGGCCGCGTGTGGAATCGTATCGATCAGCCGACGGAGCCGAACAATGGATCGCTCGTCGGCATCGGCGGCGGCTTCCGCTTTCAGGTCAGCCGCTTCGTCAACGTGCGCGGAACCTTCGGCTTTCCGCTGCACGCCGCCGTGCCCGCCGGTTCCAAAGCCCCGGTCGGGATGCTGTACATCGTTCTCGGCTCGTGACGGTGCGTGTCACACCGCGCTACTTGGTTACTTGCCACTGCAAGACCGGATGCGACACGCCTTGGATGAACGTCCACGTTCCGCCCGGCGCGAAGTTCCACGTGGGCGCGAAGCTCGACGCCATGCCCATTTGCGCGGTCGTGAGCCCGTTCGCGGCGGGAATCGGCGTGCCGGTGGCTGCGCCGACGCTTTGGCCGGACACTTCGCGATCCCAGTACACGTCCTTGGCGATGTTGCCCACGTTCGTCGACGTAATGCCGCCGACGTAACCGGGCGGCAAGCCGGGCGATGGCACCGCCGCGAACGATTCCTCGATCCTGCCCGAGTTGTAGTCAGTCAGCCCGCCGTCGGTGACGCCGCCAGCGCTCGCGGTGGAATACGACTGCCTGATGATGCCGGTCGTGCCGTTCCCCGCGGCGATGCCGCCCACGTGCGCGTGCGTGCCGCCGCCGTAGTCTCCGGCCGACCACGATTGCACGATCAGCCCGGAGTTCGACAGCGCGATGCCGCCCATCGAGCCTTGCGCATACATCGACACGTTGCTCGTGGCGCGCGAAATCGTCCCCGAGTTCTCGCCGACGACGCCGCCGATCGCGCCCGCGCCGATCTCCTCGGTGCTCATCTCGCCTGAAACGTGCACGTTGGCGATCAACCCGGCGTTGCTGCCCGCGAGCAGTCCCGCGAGCGTGGCCCACGGCGACGCATACGCATTCGTCAGAGTGACATTGCGCACGATGCCCGATGCTCCGATCGTGGCGAACATGCCGAGCGGAGGCGAGCCGGAGTCGGGCGTCGTGCTGAACGAGATGCCGTCGATGGTGTGTCCGAAGCCGTCGAACTGGCCGATGAAGCCGGTCGTGGCATTGAGCGCGATCGGCGTGAACGAACCGGTCGCGGACAAGTCCTTGCCCAGCGCGTAGTTCCCGCTCAGGTTCTGCGAGATGTTCTCGAGTTCGGCGACCGAATTGACGAGCTGATACGCCGTCACTTGCGTCTTCAGGCCGCTGAAGGGCGCGGCGCTCCATGACGCGTTGCTGCGCAAGGTGCCGGGCGTGAACGCGCCGTTGTAGTCGTAGAACGCTGCAACGACACCGGTGCTCTGCGACCAGTCGATGGTTCCCGCGTTGGTCACGCTGCCGTTGTTATCGACGCTTTTCGCATCGGCGCGCAGGTACAGATTGCCCGCGCCGCTGTTGGAGATCGTGGTGAGCGGTCCGAGCAGAATCGAATGCCCGGCGGCGAGCACGAGCGATGCATTGCCGGTCCATCGCAGTGTCGACAGCATGTTGATGTCGTTGTCGGCATTCACCCTCACCGACGTGCCGTTCGACAGGCTTTGCGACAGCGCCGCCGCGTTGTGAGGCCCGGCGTTCAGCTCGCTCACGCCGATGTTCCACTTGGCGGCGGTCACCGTGGTGTTTTTGAGTTCCGTGGTTTTCGCGAGGGTATCGACGATGCCGCCCGTGCCGTCGCTGTTCTTTGCGCTGATCCTTTCGTGCTGTTGCACGTCGCCCTCACGCGCGACGAGCCATACGTGGCCATCGCGAGTGGCGGTGCCGGTTGCGCGCAGTCCCGCGTGGCGGCCTGCGAGCGCATAGACGTTTCCGTCGGCGGCTTCGAGATGAATTTGTGCGGCGCGGATAAAGCCTTTGTTCACGACATCGCCGTGCGTGCCCGGCTGCACGAAGACTTGCGTGCCGCTCGCGGAATCCTTGAGCAATACCTGGTTGCCGGTGACGAGTTCGGCCGTCCCGTTGGGCGCGCCGATATAACCTGCGTTCTCGGTGTGAGCGAGCGAGATGAGCAACACGTCGCCGCCGGTCGAACTGATCTTGCCGAGATTGACGACCGAAGCGTTGCTCGTGCCGGAGAAGGTCAGCGGTCCGCCCGCCATGAATGCGTCGTTGGGCGTATCGAGCGTGGCGGCGACGAAGCGGCCGCCGGTCGTCACGATGCCGCCTCGTCCGATCACGACGCCTTGCGGATTGATGAGATAAAAGCTGCCGGTGGCGTTGAGCGCGCCGTCGATGGCGGAGGCGGTCGGGCCGGTGACGCGCGAGAGCGTGGCGCCGGAGCCGTTATTGACGTTGACGCTGTTGCCCGCGCCGATAGAGAAGCTGTTCCAGTCGATGACTCCGCGCGCCGTGCCCTGGGTGATGTTCACTTGGTTGGCGGTGGAGGTGATGCTGCCTGAGCCCGCGACGAACTGGCCGTTTTGCGGCAGCGGCCCGGCGGCGAAGGCGACTGGCATTGAGACGCCCATTAAGAAAACGATCGCGGCTGGTTTTACCAGCCAGCCGTGAACAGACGACCCATTGCGCATGACGCCTCCCGTTGCGTGGCACACCGAATCGGTGAAGTATCGAGAATATAACCTGAACGGATAAATTCAATGAGGAGTAAGAGGAGGGCGGGGCGAATGGTCGGTCGAGCGGAGTGGGATTGAAGTTGCGCAGATTGCGCAAGCACGATGGTCTGCTGATGAATGCGTTGTCGATGGACGCATTTGTCGGACACTTGCAGCAATGAGGCAGAGGCTAACAGGACTCTGTGTCGAACAAGCTGGCGTCTTGTTGCGGCCTGTGGTTTGCTAACGGGTCTGCTTTAGCGTCTGGACACTTCAATTTTGCCCACGCGCATTCGGCGTGAACAGCATGGCGAAGCGTGCATGCAACGCGCTGCTTGGCTTGAAAAAAGCCAGGATGAACATGGCCGGGCGCCGGACTTCGGACACCCGCCAAGCCCATCTGAAACTGCAGAACCTACCCCAACCGAATCGAACTCGCATCCGCCGTCAAATACCCCACCGCCGCGCCATACCGGTCCTTATAGTTCGCGCGCACCAGCGGATCGAGCGTCGCCTGCACCTTGGCGTGGACGCTGCCCCAATCGCCCGCGTGCTGGAAGTTGCTCATGATGTAGGTCCATCCATTGATCTCGTCGACGGCATGCAGCCCCGTCGATTCCGCGCCCGCCGGCGCCGAGAGAATGCGTGACAGCGTCTTCGTATCGACGTTATACGCCCACAGGAAGTTGTTGACGTGCATGCTGCTGTCCTCGCCGATAAACAGCGTGCGCAGCTTCTCCGAAAACTTGATGTTGTCGGGATGGCGATCTTATCCGGATTGGCCGTATTGCCGAGCGCATCGGCGGCCATGTCCTCGCCGACGAGCGCAGCCGGCGCGCTCATGTCCACCGGCACCCATTCGCTGTCGATCGCCGCGCCCGTCAGATCGCGCTGGCCGCTCTTCATGTTCAGCGCATACACGGCGCCCGAGTTGATCGCGCGGTCGACGGCGATATCCACGTTATGCGCATTGCCCCTGACCATCGACGATACGATCTGCGACATCGCCGTGTACAGCACCTTGTCCTTCGCGTTGACTGTCGTGCCTTCCAGCTTCGTGAAGCCGAGACTCGCGCCGCGCAGCGCCGCATACCGATGCGTTTCCAGAAACGCCGCCGCCTTCTCCATGCCCGGCTTGATGCGAATCCAGTTGTACTTGCCGCTGTAATGGATGCGCGTGTAGCTTGCATCGCTCGGCGGATTCTTTTCGTCGGTGACGATGTCCATGATGTCGGCGATCGTCAGCGTGTTGGCGAGCGCCTCGATCTCATCGCTCGTGGCGTGGCCGAGATTGAGCCACGTCAGCGTCGCCGAGCCCGCGCCCGCCGATGAAGTCTGCGTCCACTTCGCCACGTACAGCGTGCCGGCCGAGAGGTCCGCTTGCTTGTCCGCGACGAACATGAAGAGGCCGCCGTTCGTGGCGTCGTCGCCCATCAGCACGGTGCGCTTGTCGGGCATCACCTGAATCAGTTCGTGCGAGATGCGTCCAAGACAGTAGTGCTTTTTGATGGTGCCCGTGCCGTCCGGATGCACCGTCACTTCGGGAAGATGCCCATAGTGATACGCGCGGGCTTTCGCTGCATCGCCGTAAAGATTCTGGCTGTAGGCCTTGAACTGCGTGTTGGTCGCGAGCGTGGCCGCATCCGGCTCGTATTCTTCGCTCGACAAGTGCGTGTTCCAGGGCGACAGGCTCGCCCCGCACGTGATCCACAGACCGTTGGCTTTCGATGTATCGACGTTCGCGTAGCTCACGAGCGAGAGCTTGCCGGTCGACGGGTCCTGATCGAGCGTCAGCACGGCGATCGGCGACGGCAGCCTGCCGTACATGTCCTCGCTCGCACGGTCGCGCGTGGTGTATTCGAACTGCACGACCGCGAACACCGCGTTGCCCTTGACGCCCTTGACCGTCGGGTTGTCGAGCCGGATGAGCGACGTCCCGTCCGGGCAATCCGAGAAGAACTGGCGCTCGCTGCCCGCCACCGAACGGTCGATGATCGGCTGATTGCCGATGTCGAAATATCCGCCCGCGACGATGCTGCCGCCCGCCGTGTTCGGCACCACGTCGCCCGTGACGAAGAACGGCTGATACGCGAGCTTGTAGCTGCGCGTGCTGCCATCCGCGAAGCTGGCCGTCATCGTGGAAGCGACCGTGGTCGTCGCCATCGCATTGGGATTCGCAAGCGACGGGGCAGCCATGCTGCCGAACGATGCCGTCGTGAACGCGGCGGCGGCTGCCGGCGCTGGTGTGGTGACGTCGCTGCCGCCACACGCGGCCAGCAGCGACGTGGATGCGAGGCCGAGCGGCAGCATCGGTGCGCCAGCAAGAATCTTCAGGGCTTTGCGGCGGGAGAGGTCGTGGGGCTGCGCCATGTGCGGATTCAATTCCTTGTTGTGGGTTGTCCCCGGCGAATCGAGTTCGTGTCCGCGAGCCTGCGCGACTCGCGGTTGCCGGTTGACGCAACACTGTAGGAAATGAATGTGAAATGCGTTTGACAGCGCGTTGTAATTTCTCCCGACGTCTCTCCGTTACTCCATCCCGGGACCGGACTCGACAGCGAGCAGGTTCAGCACGATGAAGATCGCCGGCTGATTGTCGGCGCTGATGGCGATGCCCAGCGTCGCGCTGATCCATCGGCCGATCTTCGTGGCCGCGAAGTCGTCGCTTTGCGCTGACTTCTTGACCGTCACGCCGAGCTTCACCGCGCGATAGTGATACGACGGGATATGATGCCGCGCCGCGACGCCCGACAGTCCGCCCTTGCCGCCCGACGACCATCCGAGCGTGCCGGCCAGCACGAGCCGCTCGTACTTGTCGAGGCCATCGACGAAATCGCGCGCAAGCAGCCGCACGCGCGCCTCGCTCAGTCCGTATTGCACGAGCACCGATTCGACCGGATCGGCGACCGCATGCGCGTGCTCGTCGACTTGCTGGCCGATGCCGTCCAGTTCGATCGACACGTCGCGCTGATAACTCGCGCTGCGCAGGCAATCGATCAGGAAGCGCCTGAAATAGGCGCATACGGCGTAGCGCGTGGATGGCGCGCTCTGTTCGCCCGAATGCGATTCCGTATGCCCCGGTTCGAGCCTCAACACCTTCGAATAGATGAACTGCGCGATCAGCTCTTCCTTGTCTTCTCTCAGCGACTGCAATTCGGGCGGATGGTAGCTGCGCAACGCGCTTTTCACGAGCGTGTAGATGGAAACCATTTCGTCGTGCGACAGATGCGTTCTGCGCCGCCAGAGCGCGGCCAACGTCGACACAGGACCGGCGTCCGCCGCGGCGTTCATCGTCAAGGTATCCATCATGTCCCCCCATATCGGTGGCTACGCGAGGAGTATGGTTTTTTCGTACCGATCGTCCAATATGGATTAAGTGATAGCCGTCGCCTAAACCCTCGGGTAAACCGGTCGAGCACGGAGACTTCCGCCGCTTGCCGCCGCTACCGAGCGTTGCGCCGCGACAAGGGGATGACAGCATGCATGGCGATCGTGAGCAGAATGAGATCGATACCGATCTCGCGAATACGCTGTACGCCGCGGATCCCGTTGCCTTCGTCGCACACGGCTGCGCACTGGCCCTTCTGAGCGCCGTCTATCTGACCGGCGATGTGGACAGGCGAATGGGCCTTATCTGCATGTCTGTCTATGGCATCGCGAACGTCGCGGCGCTGTGCCTGTGGGCATGGCGTCGTCATCGTCCGTTCGCGCTCGATGCGCGTGACTGGGTCCGCCTGCATGCGCTCGGAAACGCCGTCCTCTATGCTGCGCCCGGTCTGTCGATATGGTTGGCATCGCAGATTGATTCCAGCGATGCCGTCGCCGTTCATATCGTCCTGATCGTGGCGCTGGCCGGGCTTGCCTATGCATCGAACTTCCTGTGCTCGATGGACCTGTGCGCGGCTGTCGTGGCGCTGATGACGCCGGCCATCGCGATGCATCTCGTGCAGCCCGCGCATGGCCCTGTCACGACGGGCCTGCTGCTCGCGGCGTTCGGCGTCGCGCTGTGCCTCGTGGCGGCGCAGTACCGGCGGCGTCACCGGTGCATCGTTGCGGCGCTCGTCGACCAGCAAAGACTCGCCGAAACCATCACGCGCCAGAAGTGCCTGATCGAAGACGCGAGCCGCGCGAAGACGCGCTTCTTCGCCGCCGCAAGTCACGACCTCAGACAGCCGCTTCATGCAATCGGCCTGCTTGCACAAGCGTTATGCGAGCGCGGCGCGAAGCCCGAGGAGCGCGATGAAACCGCCCGCAACATCATCGCGAATGTCGAGGCGTTGAATCATCTATTCAATCAGGTGCTCGATCTGGCGCGCATCGAGAGCGGCGTCGCGCAGGTCATCCCGCAGCACTTCCACTTGTCGGAACTGCTCGCACGCATCGACAAGCAGTTCCGTCCTGCCGCCGCCGCGAAAGGGCTGGCGTTCCGCATCGCGCCCACCGCGTGTATCGCGAAGACCGATCCTGTCCTGCTCGAACGCATCCTGATCAATCTCGTATCCAACGCAGTGCGTTACACGGAGCGCGGCGCGATCTGGATCGGCGTGCGGCATGGCAACAATCCCGAGCGCTGCCATATCGAAGTGCGCGACTCGGGCATCGGCATAGCGCCGCACGAACACGAGCTGGTATTCGAAGAGTTTTATCAGGTGCCGCTGCCGCAGCATGCGATGCGGCAGGGCCACGGGCTCGGCCTGTCGACGGTGCGCCGCCTGATTCGCCTGCTCGGCGACGAACTCACGCTGCGCTCAGACCTCGGACGCGGCACCACCGTGCGCGTGCCCGTGAAACTGGGCGAAGCAAGCCTCATCACCGCGAGCCTGACTGCGCCGCCTTCCGTGGGCGCGCTGATCGAAGGCCGCCATATCCTGTGCGTCGACGACGATCCGGCCAATCTCGATGCCCTCAGCACGCTGCTCACGCGCTGGGGCTGCATCGTGCGCGGCTGCCGCGACGAACTCTCGGCGGTGCGCGCAATCGCCGAGGGCTTCGTGCCGGACGCGTTCTTGTGCGACTACCAGATCGGCCGCCATCAGACGGGCGTCGATGCGATCGGCGCGGTGCGCGAAACGCTGCGGCGGCGCGGTCACAATCAGCTTGCGTGCGTGATGATCACCGGCGACATGGCGTCGCCCGAGCTGTCCGCGCTCGCCGTCGATGGCGTGCCCGTCCTGCGCAAGCCGGTGACGCCGACGCGCCTGCGCCGCACGCTCGATCTGCTGCTGCAGGAAAGCGGCCAGGACGAGGCGGCGTGACGGCGCGTGGCGTCGATGCACGCCGCGCTCAGAGTTCGCGCCCGGCCTGCAGCCAGCCGTTGATGACCGCGATCGCGGAGGAGCGGTTATGCACGCCGAGCGCCCGAAAAATGACCGACAGATGGACTTTCACCGTGCCTTCGGCCACTTGCAGTTCGCGGGCGATCATCTTGTTCGTGCAGCCCTGGTGGACGAGCCGCATGATTTCGCGCTGGCGTGGCGACAGGTTTTCCATCAGATGCAGATGATGCGGCGCAAGCGTGACGGCGGGACCGCTGCAGGACGTGTTCGGCGAGGGGGCAGCCGTGCGCGGTGGCGCAACACGCGATCCGCCGATGAGACTCAGCGCCTCGATCGGCACGTACGCGCCGCCGGAAAGCACGAGTTCGATCGCCTTGAGCATCACGTTGGCCGGCTCGCGCTTGGGCACGAAGCCGAGCGCGCCCGCGGCGAGCACGGCGCGCATCTCGTCGACGGATTCTTCCGCCGACAGCACCACGAGCGGCAGCGCGGGATTCGCCTTCAGCAAAGCCGTCAGCGACGATGCGCCCGCCATGCCCGACATGTGCAGATCGACGATCGCGAGATCGTGATTCGCTTCGGGCCGTGCGGCGGCGGCGAGCGTGTCCCAGCTATCGGCATCGTCGAATTGCGCGTCGGGATCGATTCCGCGCAGCAGCGACTTGACAGCCTGACGGATCAGTTCGTGGTCGTCGGCGACGAGGAACCTCATGCTGTCTCCCGGCTGAGATGGCGTGACGCGCGATGAATTGCGTGCGCGTCACCGCATCATTCACTGTGTATCGTCGACGCACAAGTCCGGATCGCTCACGACGCAATCGGCGCTCGGCATCGCCGGCCCGCCACGCACGCGCACGCCCGATTCCTTCGCGGAAATGCGCAGTCCTTTCGGCAGCAGGACCCACATCTGCGCCGGCTGCTTCATTCTGCTCGCCTTCTGCTGCGCCTGTGCGCCGGTGCCGAAGAAATAGTCCGCGCGGACCGCGCCGCGAATCGCGCCGCCCGCGTCCTGGGCCATCAAAAGCCGCGTGATGGATGCCCCCGATCCGCCCTCGCTCGCATCGACGAATACGGGTGCGCCGAGCGGCGTCGTGCGTGGATCGATCGCGGCGGAGCGCTCCGGCGACAACGGCACGCCGAGCGCGCCGATGGGACCCGCCGCCGAATCGGGGATGGGGCGGAAGAAGACGTAGCTCGGATCGGATGCCGCGAACGTATAGGCGATGGGCGCGGCGGTCGCCAGCGGCGCGACAGGCGGGTTCGTTGCGCGGGGCGAATCGATCGGGGCGGCGCCTGCGTTTCCTGTCTTCCCCGCCGACGATGGCGTGCTCACGCGGGACGGGCGCACCGCGGGCGTCGCGCCTTTGGCCAGGTTGAAGCCGCGCAGCAACGGGGAGTCGGGGGAGGCGTCCTCGTCGGCAACGGCTTCGTCCTGCGCGCCGCGCAGCAGCGGGGATTGCGGCGTCTCGTCGGAGGTGACCGTATCCGGCTTGTTTTCGACGGTAACCGCGCCTTCTTCGAGCGCGATTTCGACACCGCGCACGAGAATCTTGCGGCCCTTGCTCTGCGCGCTCGCGACCGGCGGATTGAACGCGTAGCCGTTCTGTTCCGCGTACGCGAGCCGTATGACGCTCACGCCGTCGGGCAGGACGATCTTGCCTGCGCCTTGCAGTTGCATCGAGTAGAGCATCGCGGGGTCCGCGACGTAGGCCAGCACGGGCGCGTCGATGCGGCCGCGTTCGATCTGCGCGCGCGACAGATACGGCACGATGCGGCCACCCACGAGCCGCAAGCGCAGCTTCTTGTCGCGGATGTCCGGGACGCTGTTGCCGAGGTCGAGCGCGTATACGCCCTTGGCGCGGCTCATCGACAGCGCGGTCAGCGGCACCACCGTGCGCCCTTCGATGCGGGCCATCATCGGTTCGGAGCGGGCGCCCGCCGGGAGCTTGCGCGAATCGAGGAAGAGCATGTCGCGGGGGACGCCGTAAACCGGGTACACGTAGGGCGGATCGTAGCGGCGGCTGCCGCGCATCACCGGTTCGTAGTAGCCGGTCAGCACGCCGCGCGACGTGCGGTCTACGTTGCGGATCTGGTAGACGGTGAAGTTGTCCTCGAAGAAGCGCCTGACGGCAGTGCGGTCGGTTGCGCGGATGCCGCGCGAAGCGGCGCACGGGGACGCCCAGGCGGGTTTGGCTCCTAGCACGGAGCAGCTTCTTTTGAATGCTTCCCAGGATTCGGATACGTCGTCGTTGGTCCAGCCGGGGAGGGTTGCGAACGATACCGGCGTGTAGAGCGCGTTCTTTGTCGCGAAAGGGGTCGCGGTGCCGGTTATCGATGCCGATGGGCTCGCTGGCAAGGGATTCGTTATGCCAGGTTCCGGGCCTGTCGGCGTTGCGGGGATCATTTGGGATTGCTCTTGTTCTTTGGGTTGGTCTTGATCGGTCTGGATTTGTTGCGCTGCGGTTTGTGCCTGCGGCGGGGGCGCGGTCGTGCAGCCGGTCGCTAGTAGCAGTGCCGCTGCTGCAGCTATCGATGCGGATCGGACGGTCGGTGCTCGTTCTGACATGATCTTTCTCGGGTTTGCGGGGCGTCTATTTTCATTTGGGATGCTTATTTTTCGTGTCGGTCTATTAGTGTGCCCCTCCCCGGGGCGGGGGTCACTTTCTTGGCTGTCGACCAGAGTTGGCGCTTTAGCGCCTTACTCTGGTCCCATGCAAAGAAAGTAACCAAAGAAAGCAGCTTTTTTTGGCCCGAAGCACTGACTCGTGTAGCCACTTCGTAGAACATCAGTGGCACTCAGCTTGTAGACAGCCCTGAATCACCTTCCACGCCCGCTGAGCGCCACGTCATCCGAGCCCCTTGGCTCGTTAACACCGATCTCTTCGTTCGTTCCTTTGATCATTCAGCCACGTAGCTCGCCCTCGCCTGCGGGGTCGCTTTCTTGGCTGTCGCCGAAACTTGGCGCTCTAGCGCCTTATCTGGTCCCATGCGAAGAACGCACCCGAGGATGCAGCTTTCTTGGGCCGAAGCAGCTTGCGTGTAGCCACTTCGTAGAACATCGGTGGCACTCAGCTTGTAAACAGCCCTCAATCACCTTCCGCGCCCGCTGAGCGCCACGTCCTCCGAGCCCCTTGGCTCGTCACCAACGCCTTATCCACGCCCGTCATAGCTCTGCGCCCCTTCGTGCGCCTACGCTTTCTCCTTACTTTGACGATCCAACCACATCGATTTTGAACGTCGCCGCGCCATACGCCACCGGACACGACGGCGCTTCACTGCCGCACGACGGCACTCCCGCAAACGGCGATGCACTCAGCGTCCGTTGCGCCGCCGCCGCAGCCTGCGCCGCAGAAGAAAGACTCCCGAACACCGAGTCATGCGCCATGTCCAGCGACGAAAAATCGCGCGGCGCCAGCGACACAATCGCCATGAAATGATTCTCGCCAATCGGCTCGCCCGCCTGCATCGGCCACGCCGCTCGCGGCAACACTACGCGCTTGCCCGCCACGACACGGTTGTCACGATCCAGCTCGTTCGGGAAAAGCTGCAAGTACTGGTTCGCCGGATCAACCGCAAACACATACAGGTAACCCGCGCGATTGCTCGTCACAATGAAACGCAACCTGTCCCGATCCACCACCGCACGCTCAAGCGGCACCTCCACCTTCACCACAACCGATGGATCCGCCAACGACGCAATACGCGCAAACTCACCAGCAGGCGTGAACAGCGGCAACGCCGGCGGCGGCACAACCACCGCAGGCGGACTCGCCGCCACCGCCGCCGTCCCGCTCGCCATCACCGCCGCCGATGCCGCCGCCGCCGCCGATGCCGATGCCGCCGCCGATCCCGCCGCATCCGGCCCGCTCGCCGCGCGCTGAACATGCAGCGCCGCCGGCCGATGCGACATCATCTTCGGCACGAACCATCCGATCCCAGCCGCCGCCGCCAGCACGCATCCCGCACCCACGACCCAGCGCACACGACGCCGTGCCGTCGCACCCGCGCGCCGCGCATCCGCTCCATCGGCGACGCCCGCCGCCCGCTCCGCCGATGCCGCGTCGAGCTTGATCCCCAGTTCGTCAGCGAATTGCCGGTCCGTCTGCGGACGATCAGCGGGCACCACGGCCAGCGCATGATCGATCGCCCTCAGAAAGCGATCCGAATAGCGTCCCGCCGCCAGCTTCGCGACCGGCTGATAACTGTCGCTCACCATGCGTCCCACCGACGGCGGCGGCGTTCTGCCCGTAATCGCAAAATAGACCAGCGCAGCAAGCGCGTAGTGATCCGTCCACGGCCCCTGCCTCAGCGACGACACCTCCGCATACTGTTCGATCGGCGCATAGCCCGGCTTCAGAATGACCGTCAACGCCTGCGTCATGTCGCCGATCACGCGACGCGCCGCGCCAAAATCCAGCAGTACCGGCCGATGACTGTCTTCCAGCAGAATGATGTTGTCCGGCGCGATATCGCGGTGAAAGCAGTTCGATGCATGCAGCACCGCGAGCGCATCGACGAGCGGCGTCAGCAGCGCGCGCAGCCACGCTTCGTCGGGCGGCCGCTGCATCGACTTCAGCGCTTCCTTCAGCGTCACGCCCCGGTAGTACGGCATCACCATGTACGCGGTGCCGTTCGCCTCCCAGAAGCGGTACACCTTCACGAGCGACTGATGATCGAAGCGCGCCAGCAGCCGCGCCTCGTCGTTGATGAAACTCTTCAGCCCCGCGCGAAACATGCTCTCGTATCGCGACGACTTGACCTGCACCTGCGTCGCACCGACGCGCGCCGCCAGCGCCGACGGCATGTATTCCTTCAGCGCGACCTCGCGATCCAGCGACGTATCGAGCGCGCGATACACAATGCCGAAGCCGCCTTCGCCAATCAGCCCGAGAATCTCGAACTCGCCCAGCCGCGTGCCGGGCGGCAATACGCCATTGGTGGCGGTCATGCCCTGCATCGGCGCACGCGCGCCGCTCACGATCACCGTCTTGTCGTCCCCGGCGCTGGCTTCGATGTTGACTTCGGTCTTGCCTTCGTCGCCGCCGTCCGGGGCCGGCTCGCCCGGACGCCTGCCGGTTGCGTTCATGATGGACGCTCCCGCAACAGCGTCGTGAAAAGCGCCGTATCCGGCAGGCCGTACACCGGCCATATCGTGAACGGCCTGGGCGTCGCGGGCGGCGCGGCTTCCTGCGGCTCTGCGGCGGCCTCGCTTTCCTCCGCTTCATCCGGCGCGGACTGCGCCGATGTCCACATGCTCATGCCGTAAAGCTCTGTCTGCCAGATCGGCGCGAAGGTGCGCGCGAGCGCGTCGGGCAGCGTGGCCGCCGACTGCACGATCCACGGCTCGCTGAACACCGCTGCCCGCGCGTTGTCGCACGGCGGCGCGGGTGCCGGCGCGGGAAGCGCGGCGAGTTGCGCATCGAGCCGCTCGATACTGTGGTCGAAGTCCAGCGCGGCAAGCGCGACGCCTTCGATCGCCGACAGCCATTCCCACAGCGCGACGATCTCGCCGCCCCGCGCGGGCGCGCACGGCAGCGACGCCGCGATCGTCAGTGGAAAATGCCGGCCCACGCGATCCACCGACGCCATCACGACGCCCGTCCAGCACTGCGTGAGCGCCGGAGCGATCGCACCGGGCATCGCGAAGAAGCGCCATACCGGACACGTCAGATAAGACGCGAGCCAGTCCGCGCCGAGCGCCAGTTGCGTCTCGGCGACGCGCTGCGCAAGCCACGCATCCCACGGCGCGACGAACGCATCCGACAAGCGCCGCGCCGCGAAGTCGCCGAGCGAAGGCAGCTTGCCGTACCAGCCGGGAATGGCCGGGCTTTCATCGGCGAGGGCGTGGGCGGGATCGTCGCTCATCGGCGTTCAAAGGCGTTCATCGGCGTTCATGGCGTTCAGAGGCGTTCGGGACACGAGAACGCGCGCAAATCGGCGAGCCGGAACGGATTCTCGACGCTGTTCGCCGTCACTTCGAAGCGCGCCTTGCGCCCCTCCACGTCGAAGGTGACGATGAAGCGCTCGGGCTGGCCGGTCGCCTGCACGTCGAGCCGGTCGAACATGCGAAACAGCGCCCACGGTCCTTCGAATACCAGATTACTCGCCCCGTTCGACGGCGGCGGCGTCAGTTGCAGGCTCACGCGGCCCGAGTTGCGCGAGCCGGGCCACTGGATCGCCGCCGGAACCTGCGGGCCGTGCGCGTAGGTGAGAATCTGCCCGTCGATGTCGAGCGTGAAGGAAAGGATCGTCGGGTCCATGTCGAGCGGCTTGAACTGCAGCGCGAGGGCGGGCGTCTTGCCGCCGCTGCGGAAAAACACGCCGCGAATCGTCGCCGCGCGCTCGAACTGCGCGAGCCCGGCGGGGCTGATCTGCGTCGCGCCCGAATCGGATTTCTTGAAGGCCCACGGCTTCGCGGATACATCGACGTCCTGCGCGAGGTGTTTCTGGAAGAAATCGTCGAACTTGCCGCCCGGCGCGAAGAGCGCGCCGAAATCCTCGGGCAGCACGTCGCGTCCCGACGCCGGCACGAACGGATAACGGCCGCCCACCGCGCGATCGCAGAACGCCGAGATCGATTCCTTCAGATCCGCCGACAGATTGACGCGCCGCGCCTGCAGCGTTTCCGCCGCGCCCTGGCTGCCGAGATCGAGCAGCGCCGTGCGGATCGGTTCGGGCATCCGCGCGGCCTGCGAACGCAGCTTCGCGGGCGCGTCGGAGGCGGGCGGCGCGGTCTTCTGCTGCAAGGCTTCGTCGGTGGCGCTCAAATACGCGTAGACATCGTTGATGAGCGCGAGCGTCTGCACGATCGGCGCGGGCTGCCCCGCGCCGGGGCTCGTCGCGAGCGCGTGCAGCGCCGCAAAGCGGTCGTCGACGATGCTCTCCAGCCGCGTGCCGGGCGCGACCGGCGCGATCTTCGTCGGGTCCGGTCCACGGATGATCTTCTCCAGCCGCTCGCGCGCCGCGCTGATCTTGTCGTTCGCCTTGTCGACGACGCTCGTCTCGTCCTGCGGCTTCGCGGCCAGCGTCGTTTCCCGCGATGCCGCCCGCACCAGCATCGCGAGCGGCGAATCGGGTGCGGAGAGAATGCGCGCGATCTGCGCCGATTGCGACAGGCTGTCCGCCCGCACGATGCGGATGTCGTTCAGGAACTCGCTCCACGTGCGCGCGTAGTCCTGCAAATACAGAAGCCGCACGTCCTGCGTCAGGCGCTGCATCGCTGCGGGATCGCCGCGCGGCAGGCCGCTCTGATCGCGGATGCCGAGCACCCACGGCTCTTCGGCGGCGAGTTGCGCGGCGGTATCGTCGACGGCTTTGATAAACGCCTTGTGATAGCCGTCGAATGAATAGAGGCCCGGCACGCCGCGCGTGAGCGGCGCGCCGCTCGCCCGCACGAAGACGAGCTGCGCATTCGGCCCGCCCGCGCGCGCGACGGTGAACTCGGGATACTCCGCGCCCGCGCCTTGCTGCTTCACGCGCCCGTAGACGCGCTGCGCGAGCGTGCTGGCGGCGAGCATCGAACGGACGCTCGCGACGAGACGTTCGTCGAACGGCAGATTCGGATGCACGACGCCGCGCGACAGCAGCGCATCGAGATGACGGCTAAGCGCCGCGCGCTCCTCGTTGCCGATTTCGCGCGGCAGCGAGCGGTCCCAGTCGGTGACGATCCACACCTTGAGCGCATCGGGGTCCTGATGCTCCGGCTGATTGAGCATCAAATACGCCTTGAGCGCCTCGTACGCGTAGCCCGGATTCGACGCGTTTGCGCTGCGCGCCTGCTCCTCGATGCGCGCGGCCAGCTTCGGCAGGAACAGATCGGTCAGGAGCCGCTCGTAAGCGCCGTTCGCGGCCGCGTCGAGCTTCGCGCCTTGCCACAAGCCCCATTGCATCGCGAGCGGCGGATGTGCGGCATCGACTTGCGGCGTGGAGCCGAGCTTTTGCACCGCCGACAGCAACGGCAACAGTGCGACGAGACTCGTATTCGCCGCCGATGTCCCCGCCACCGCTTCCTTCGCCGTCCGCGCGGTCCGCTCCACGTTCTCCACATAGGCGCGGTTGCGCAGATAGCTCGTGCCCCACAGCGCCAACACGCACGCGCTCACCGCCGCGATGCCCGTATACGCCGACAAACGCCGCACATGCCGTCGCCGCGCCCATTGCAGGTTCGATCCGGCGAGCCCTTGCTCGGCGAACACGACCTGCTTCAGCAGCCGTTCGATGAAATAGCTGCGCCCGCTCGACGGACGCGGCGGCTGCATGCCGCGCTCGATGCGGTCCATCCGGAAGGCGCGCGCGAGCGAACCCATCACGCGGTCGATCGGCGTGCCTTCCTGTGTGCCGCTCGTGAAATAGACGCCGCGCAAAAACGGCAACTCGTCGTGCTTCGACTGCAGAAAGGTCGCGCTGAGCGCTTCGGCCAGCAGCGGCTTGAGCGCCGCGAACTGCTGCGGAAAGCCGATGATCGCCGCGCGCTCGGCAAGTCCGCTTTCCGCGTGCAGACGATCGGGCAGGCGCGCGACGAGCCGCGCTTCGAGCGCATCGAGTTCGGCGTCGACGCGTGCGGCGAACTCGGCATCGGTCGTGGGGCGGCCCGGCTCGTACGGAAACGTGAAGCCGAAGACCTGCGCGCGCTCTTCCTTCGACATATCCGCGAAGAATTCGGTGAAACCCGCGAGCAGGTCCACCTTGGTGACGAGCACATAGACGGGAAAGCGCGTGCCGAACGCCTGGATCAGCTCGCGCATGCGGGCGCGCAACGTCGAAGCCATGTCGCCGGCGCTCGCGTGCGTGGCCGCGAGCAGGTCGGGGACGGCGAGAGTGAGCAGCACGCCGTTGATCGGCTGGCGCGGGCGTGTCTTCCTGAGCAGCGCGAGGAAGCCTTGCCACGCGGTGTGATCGGTGTCTCGGTCGCTTTCCTGCGTGGTGTAGCGGCCCGCCGTGTCGATCAGCACGGCTTCGTCGGTGAACCACCAGTCGCAGTTGCGCGTGCCGCCGACGCCGCGAATCTTGTCGGTGCCGAATCGCTCGGCGAGCGGAAAGCGCAGCCCCGAGTGGACCAGCGCCGTCGTTTTGCCCGCGCCCGGCGCGCCGATGAACATGTACCACGGCAACTGATACAGGTATTGCCGTCCTGAGAACGTGATCCAGTCGCGCCAGCCGGGCTTGCCGCCCGACGCGGTGAGGCGCGCTTCGCGCAGCACGGCGAGCGCCTCGTCGAAGCGTTGCGCGAGCGTCGCGACTTCCGCTTCGCCCGCGCTCGGCGCGGCGGCGCGGGCGGGAGGCGGCGCGTCGTGACGCGCGAGGCCCGCCGCCAATGCGGCCTGCGTGCGCCGCGCCCGCCACGCCACGTACAGCCGCCGCAACAGCAGCAATAGCGCGACGCAGCCAATGGCGATGAAGCGCGCCATCTCCGGTTCGAGCGGATAGTTGCCCGCGAACGACAGCAGCGGTCCCGCGATCCAGATCGCGCCGGCAGTCAGCAAAAATCCGATGCTGGTCAGCAGCACCGGATGGAACAGGATCGACAGGATCTTCTTCATGGTCACGAACCCGGCCTGGCGAACAGCGTCACCTCGACACGCCGGTTGCGCGCGCGGCCGGCGGGCGAGTCGTTGGGCGCGACGGGATCGGCGTCGCCCTGGCCTTCGGCCTTCAGGCGCGCGGCCGGCACCTTAGCCGCGAGCAGGTCGCGCACGTTCGCCGCACGCTCCTGCGACAACTCCCAGTTCGACGGATAGCGCGCCGAGCGAATGGGCCGGTCGTCGGTGTGGCCGGTGACGAGCACGTTGCCCGGCACCGCGCCGAGCGCCGCCGCGATGCGCTGGATCAGCGGCTTCGTCTGCGCCGATACCTGCGCGCTGCCCGGACTGAAGACGTTGTCGCCATGCAGCGTGATGACGGAGCGATCGACGCGGTCATCGACATTGACGAGGCCATCGCGGATGTCCTGCGCGAGGAATTCGGCGAGACGCGGCTTCGCCGCCTGCGTGACGACGAGCGGCCGCTGCGCGCCCGCCCGGATCGACGCAAGCGTGGCGAACGCCGGGTCGGAAAGGCTGCCAAGCTGGAAGCTCATCGCGAGGTAGGCGGCCGCGAGCAGCAGCAGCGCGAGCGCGCCGGCGACCCACACGGGCAGCACGTCCGTCGCGCGGCGCCGCGCGGCCGGCACGCCTTCCCAGTGCGGCGACAGCGCGCGCTCCGGCTCGCCGCGCTCCTTGCGGATCAGTTGATGCACCCGCACGCGGATCGCGTCGAGCGTCTGCCTGCCTTGCGCCGCCACGCGATAGCGCCCCTCGAAGCCGAGCGCGAGCACGATGTTCGACAACTCCAGCAAATGCAGATGCACCGCGGGCTTTTGGGCGAGGCCCGCGAGCAACTGGAAGACTTTCTCGCCGCCCCACGCTTCGTTATGAAACGTCACCAGCAGGCTTTGCCGCGCCCACACGCCCGCGCCCCACGGCGTGCCCGATGCGGCTTCGTCGAGCATCGTGCAGATCATGTAGCGCGCCGCCGTCACCTGCTCGGCGGGGACGCCGGCCGCACGGGCCTCCGCCTCGAAGCGCCGCACGCCGGCGGCAAGCGAATCGCGAAGCGCGGCGGGGTCGGCGCAGGCGCTCATCGCCCGGATGCGCGGCGCGAGTTGCAGCAGCGGCGAACACGCGGCGACCAGCGGATTGACCGCGCCGCCGCGAACGAACGCGGCATCGAAGGCGCGCGGGTCCGCGTCGGATGCGAAGGGGCCGTCGGTCCCGCCGCTTGCTCGCGATTCGCTCGCGCCCGGAACGCGCCGCCGCGCGCCCGGGTTCGGCTTGATCATCGTCTGGTCGGATTCGAATCCGGCGAACGGATCGTCGTGGTTCGTCATGTCATCGATGCTCAGTGTCGGATGGCCCAGAACTCGAGCTCCAGCGCCGGAAACTCGCCCGCGATGTACATCGCCAGATTGCCGGTCTGCTCCAGCTCCTTCCACAGCTCGCCGCCGCGATCCAGTTCGAAGTACGAAAAGCCGGCGTGAAACGGAATCTGGCGCGGCGCGACCGGCATCGCGCGCAGCCCGATGCCCGGCAGCGCGAGATTGACGAGATCGCGCAGCTTCTCGGCGGGCGCGACTTTCACCTGAGTCGGGAAGCGCGTGCGCAGCGCCTCGCCGGGCATCTGCGCGTTCGCGGCCAGCACGAAGCCCGCCGTTCGCACGAGTTCGAGGTCGTTGATCATCGCGACGCGCACGCCGGGCTTGCGGCTTTGCAATTCGATCGCGACCGCATCCGGCTCCCGCACTTGTGCGAGCAGTTGCCGCACGTCGCGCATGACCGGCTCGAACGACGTGGCGATATCGTCATGCCGATACGGCGGATACGCCGGCACGCGACGCCGTTCGTCGAAGGCGGCGAGATCGCCGGCGAACGCGAGCGTCGTCTGATACAGGCGCTCGGGATGCAGCAGCGGCGAGTGCAGCAGATGCGCGTACTGCGGCTCGAAGCGGTTGAGCGTTTGCAGCAGCAAAAAATCCGCGATCTCCGCGACGCCCCCGCGCCCCGGATTCGCGAGCCGGCTCGCGAGCCGGTCCGCATGCTGATGCGCGAGCCCGGCAAGCTCTTGTGCATAACCGAGCAGACGCGGGTCGGCGAGTGCGTGGAGCATCGGCGGGACATAGGCGGGGTCGAGCAGCACGCGATTGTCCGCGCGCCGCTCCAGCACGCGCGCCAGGCCGATGGTCGCGAAAGCGTCGGTGGCGTCGCGCCCGAGCATCAGCCGCAGGTTCGGCGCGCCGACGCGAATCTGTGCGACGCGATCCGTGCTCGTCGTGATGTCGGCGACGGACGTGTCGCTCGTGCGATAGCGCAGCGCATCGGCGCGGCCATCGGCGATGCCGTCGGAGTCGAACTCCTTGGCTCCGGCGCGCACGAGGGGCAGCGCGAGCAGCACGAGCTCATCGCGCGTGCCGGGCGGAATGTCGAGCGGCGGCGGCGCGGGCGCATCGTCGGGAAATGAAAACGCCGCGCCGTCGGGCAGCACGCCGAACGCCGACGACAGCGCGATCTTGCCGAGCCCGAGCGCGATGTCGTCGATCTTCACGTCAGCCCAGCCCCACGACCAGGCTTCCGTCGCCCGTGCATGGGAACGCACGAGATGCTCGATGAAGCGGTCGTGTTGCTGAAAGTGCTGCGGTTCGAGGAACAGGCCCTCGGACCAGATCATGCGTTGGTGCCAGGTCATGGTGGCTCGAAGTCTCACGCGTTGCCTTGCGTCCGGCGCTTTCACTGCCCCGGACGCTCCGGTCAAAGAACGATTGAGCGGAACGATTTTGGAAGCCGCCGCGAGCGCGCCCGGCGCTCCGGCGTGTCACTTCGCGGGCTTCTTCTTGCCCGATGGCGGCGGCGGCGCGGGCTGCGCGGCGATGGTCACGTCGGCGGCATCGACGCGCACGTTCATCACCGTCGTCTGGTTCGGCGGCACGGGCTCGGTCACGCGCCAGCGCGATCGTTCGATATCCCGATACGCCGCCACGACCGCCACGAACTTCGTGCCCGGCTGCACGGTTTGCTCGACGCTGCGGCTGTCGCCCGGACGCAGCAGGAATTCGTTCTTTGCGTTGAGATCGCCGCCGAGCGTCGCCTGATCCTTGCCGTAGAGCGTGAAGAAGTCGGCGCTGTCGAATGCGGCGGTCGTCTTGAGTTCGTACACGCGCACGACGACGGGCGATGGCCGCCCCGTGCGATCGGGATTCGCGGTATCGAGCGCGTTCACGGTGATCCGCACGATGGTCGGGGCGGGTGGCGGAGGCGGCGCGGACTTGCACGCGGCGAGCGCCAGCGCGCACAGCGGCACGGCGAGAAAACGCACGCGGTTCATGTGTGACCCGGTAGGTGACTTGCGACACAGCAGCAGACGAACCATGCCGCCGCGTTTTTTAAATCGGCTGCGGTGTTTCGTCTAATCGTGGCACCGCGCCGACAGCGCGTCGGCGGTGAGTGCAGAGCGACGGTCATCGAGGAGCGCATTCGTGAAACCGACTCAACGGATAGCGCCGGCCCTTGCCGGGGACGGTATGCGCGTGGCCGCCGGCGACGCGGCAAGGCGGGTCGTCGCGGCGATGGCGCTGCTGGGCGCGCTCGGCGTCGCACCGCCAGCCGATGCGCAGGCGGCGCGCGACGAAGCTCCCACGCCCGCCGCGCGTCAGGCCGAAGCCCGCGTGCGCGACGCCGAGACCATCGCGACGCTGTCGCAGGAAGGACGGCTGCTGCTCTCGCGCGATCAGGTGAAGCTCGAGGGCTACGCGTACTGCAGCATGTCGGTGGCGGCGGCGGAGCGCGGCGATTTTCGCGAGAGCATCGAGGCGGCCTCGCGCGCGCTCGTGGTCGCGGCGCAGACGGACAACGCCAATCTCGCCGCGCTCTCGCGCCGCGATCTGGCCATCGCCTATAGCTATGCCGGCGATCTTCCCGATGCCGAACGCTACGCGAAGGAAGCCATCGCGGCGGGCGCGGGCAATCCGCAGCAAGTGCTCGCGCCGTCGCACAAAGTCCTCGGCGATATCGCGGCGCGGCGTGGCGATCCGGCGGGCGCGCTCGGCGAGTACCAGGCGGCGCTCGCGGCGGCGTCGCCGCGTTATCGCCCGATGGTGCTGCTGTCGATCACGAACGCGCAGATCGCAACCGGCGACGCCGCTGGCGCGCGCGCGACCTTCGAGCAGACGGCGGGCGTCGACGACAGCCTGCTCGCGCCGTTGAGAAAACGCATCGAAGGCAATCTGCTGCTCGCCGAACACAAGCCGCAGGCCGCGCTCGACGCCTTCGCCGCGAGCGCCGCGAAAGGCGGCTCCGACGCGAGCTACGACAAGCTCTGGGCGCAGGAAGGCATGGGCCGCGCGTATCTCGCGCTCGGCGACCGCCGCAAGGCGCGGGATGCGTGGCTCGCCGCGCTCGACGAATCGGAATCGATCCGGGCGCGTTTTCGCAGCGACGAGTTCAAGACCGGCCTCTTCTCCGATACGCAGACGGTCTTCGAGGAAACGATCGCGCTCGTGGTCGAAGACGGCGACTACGCGCAAGCATGGACGCTGTCGGAAAAGAGCCGCAGCCGCGCGCTGCTCGATGTCGTGCGCAACCGGCTCGCCGCGAACGTCGACGAGACGCAGCTCAATGGCCGCGCGCTTTCACTCGACGACGTGCGCGCTGCACTGAAACCCGGCGAGGCGATCGTCGAATTTCACGGCCTCACCGACCGGATGATCGCGTGGGTCGTGCGCGCCGATGGCATCCAGGGATTCACGCTGCCGATCGCACGCAAGGACATGGCGCTCGCCGTCAACGACTTTCGCAGCGCGATCGTGCGCGGGCGTCCGCAGGCGCTGACGTATGGCGCGAAGCTCGATGCACTTCTGATCGCGCCGCTCGGCTTGCGTCCCGGCGAGCGGCTCGTCATCGTGCCCAACGGGGCGCTGCACTACATGCCGTTCCAGGCGCTGCGCAATGCGAACGGCTTCCTGATTCAGCGGCACGCGCTCGCGCTCGCGCCATCGGCGAGCATCGCGGTGCAGCTCGTGCGGCGGCCGCAGCGCATCGCGAGCGATCTCGTCGCGTTCGGCAATCCGCGCATCGCGCCGGAATTCGATCTGCCGGGCGCGGAAGCCGAAGTCCGCGCGATCAGTCCGCTGTTTGCCAAACGCGAAGCCTTCCTGCAGGGCGATGTCACCCGCAAGACCTTCAGCGACAACGCGCCGGCGGGTCGCATCGTGCATGTGGCGACGCACGCGCAAGCCGACACCATCGATCCGCTGCACTCGCGCGTGCTGCTCGCGCCCGCGACGCAGCCCGCCGACGGCCCCGACCCGATGCTCGCGCAGGACATCTACAACCTGAAGTTCGATTCGGTGGCGCTCGTCACGTTGTCCGCGTGCGAGACGGCGCTCGGGCGCATCGAGCGCGGCGACGAAATCATGGGCTTCACGCGCGCGTTCTTCTATGCGGGCGCATCGGCGCTGCTCGTGTCGATGTGGCCCGTCGCCGATGAATCGACCGCGCTCACCATGCGGACGTTCTACGGCTCGCTCACGAAAGGTGCGGAGGCCATCGACGCGATGCGTGACGCGCAGCTCGCCGTGCTCGCCAACAGCAAGTTCGCCCATCCGTTCTACTGGGCGCCCTTCGACCTGATGGGCAACTGGCGGCTGACGGTCGCGCGGTGACGTTGCGCAAGGCCCGGTTCGTTTCGATAACGACGCAGCAGTGAACGATGCCATGAAATCCTTCGCTATCCGTATCAATAAGCGCCCGCGCGGAATCGTGCGCGCAGCCGGCGCGAGCCTCGCGTGCGCGGGCGCGCTGGGTGCGCTCGGCGTGCCGGACGCACGGGCGCAGCAGGTCCCGCTTCCCGGCACGCAGCAGACGCCGAGCGCGGGGACGCTGCTCAACGAGCAGCCGCGTCCGTCGACGGCCGCGCCGCCGCCCGGTGGCGCCAACGTGCTGCCTGCGCCGCCCGCGGCGGCGCCCGCCGTGCCGGAAGGCACGAAGTTCACGTTGAAAAGCATTCGCTTCGCGGGCAACGAGGCCGTGCCGTTCGACGTGCTGCTCGCGCTGGCCGCCGGCAGCATCGGTCAGCAAGTGTCGATGAACGATCTCAACGCGATCGCCGCACGTATCGCGCAGGCGTATCGCGAGCGCGGCTATCCGCTCGCGCAAGTCGTGATTCCGCCGCAGGACGTGACGAGCGGCGAGCTGACCTTCACTGTGCTCGAAGGCAAGATTGGCCGCGTGAGGCTGACGGTCGCGCCGGGTGCGCCGATCAGGGAATCGATGGTGCGCGCGCGGCTCGCCGCGATCCAGCCCGGCAAGCCGCTCAGGCAGGCGGAACTCGAACGCACGATGCTGCTGCTGTCGGACCTGCCCGGCATCCGCGTGAGTTCGGCGCTGGAGACGGGCAGCGCGCCGGGGACAGTCGATCTGAACGTGACCGTCGAGCCCGTGCGCCGATGGAACTTCGCGGTCGCCGTCGATGACTACGGCGCCGCGCCCGCCGGCCGCTGGCGGCTGGGCGCAGTCGGGCGGCTGGCGTCGCCGTTCAGCATCGGCGACAACCTCGACATCAATCTGCTCGCGGCGGAGCGCGCCGATACCGTGTACGGGCGCATCGGCTACGACGCGCCGGTTAACGCGTACGGCACGCGTGCGGGCATCGCGTATTCGCATCTCTACTACTACCTCGGCAAGAACTTCTCGGCGCTCGATGCCCACGGCGATGCCGATGTCGTGACCGCGTCGATCTCGCATCCGCTGATCCGCTCGCGCAGCCAGAACCTGTTGCTGCGCGGCGCGCTGGAGTATCGCTCGCTGACGGACAAGATCGGCAGCGTGAGCTTCGAGAATCCGCAAAAGCTGTATGTCGCGAGCGTCGGGCTGTCATACGAAAGCCGCGACAGCTTTCTCGGCGGCGGCTTCAACAGCGCGGACGTGCAGCTTTCGTTCGCGCACCTGAACATCGATTCGGCGCTTGCCGAGCAGATCGATCAGGGGCCGTTCGGACGCCACACGCAGGGCAATAGCGTGCGCCTGACGATGCAGGCGAACCGCCTCAACGCGATTACCCAGAAGACGAGCTTCTTCCTCGGCGTGTCGGGGCAATGGGCCAACCAGAACCTCGACAGTTCGTCGCGCATCACGCTCGGCGGGCCACGCGCGGTGCGGGCGTATTCGCCGTCCGAGGCGGTCGTCGACGAAGGCCTGATCGGCACGGCCCAGCTTCGCTATGCGGTGATTCCGTCGCTGACGCTGTCCGCATTTTTCGATATCGGCGTCGGACGATACAACGCGCGCTCGATTCCCGGGCAGGGCGCGAACACGGTGACGCGCAGCGGCGCGGGCATCGGCGCGTTCTGGACGGGCCCGTACGGCATCACGGTGGACGGCAGCATCGCGTGGCGGACGACCGGCCCCGACACGACCGGCGACGACAAGCTGCCGCGCGTGTACGTGCAGGTTTCCAAGTCGTTTTAGGCCGGTCCACATGGAAACGGCGATGCGAATCTTCGAAACCGGCGGCACTGCAAAGCTCGCGTCGCGCCGTTTAGCTATCCGGAACAAACAACGCGCGACACCGCGATGCCGACGATCTAGCGCGTCCGCCAACCTCGAATTCGACGTGGACGTTGCCGCGACGAGCGGCACTTCATGCGGCAACGCATGGCCGTTTCATCCGTGAACAGACCCTAGGAGCGCGCAATGAACGACATCACATGTCTCCGGGCCCGCAGGCATCGCCGGGAATGGGAGCGCGCGGTCAGGCGGCTGGCGAAGCGCGCCGCGCGCTGCGCCGGACTCGACGTGCGGGCGTCGGCGCTGCTGCCGCTGCTCGTGCTCGTCGCCGCGCCCGGCGCGTTCGCGCTGCCCGTTGGCGAAAACGTCGTCGCCGGCAGTGTCGCGGTGAACCGGCCGAATCCGCACGCAATGACGATCACGCAAGGTTCGCAAAAAGGCATCGTCAACTGGAACGGATTCTCCATTCAGGGCAACGAGCGCGTCGATATTTCGCAGCCGTCGGCGCAGGCGGTGCTGCTCAATCGCGTCGTCGGCAACGACCCGAGCCGCATCGCCGGGCAGCTCAATGCGAACGGGCAGGTGTTCCTCGTCAACCCGGCGGGCGTGGTGTTCGCACGCGGGGCGTCGATCAACGTGGGATCGCTCGTTGCATCGACCCTCGGCATCTCGAACGACGCGTTCCTCGCCGGCAAATACCACTTCGCGCAGCAAGGCTCGAGTGCAGGCAAGGTGACGAACGAAGCGACGATCAACGCAGCGCCGGGCGGCGCGGTGGCGCTGTTCGGCGCGCAGGTCGACAACAGCGGCCGCGTCAGCGCGACGCTCGGCAAGATCGCGCTCGGCGCGGGCAGCGACATCACGCTCGACTTCGCGGGCGACGGCCTCACGATGCTGAAGGTGAACGACAAGGTGGCGAACGCGCTCGTTCAAAACTCGGGCGTGCTCGAGGCGGACGGCGGGCAGATCGTGATGTCGGTGCGCGCCGCCGACGAAGCCGCCGCGAGCGTGCTGAACCAGACGGGCACGGTGCGCGCGAGAAGCATCGAGGCGCGCAACGGGCGCATCGTGCTCGATGGCGGGACGTCGGGCGTGACCGGCATCGCCGGCATTATCGACGCCAGCGCGCCGGATAGCGGAGCAGGCGGGAGTATCGACGTGACCGGGCATCACGTCGCGGTAAACGATGGCGCGCGCATCGACGCGAGCGGCGCGGCGGGCGGCGGGCGCGTGCGCGTGGGCGGCGGCGCGGCCGGCAAGGAGGCGGATATCCGCAACGCCGATGCGCTGTGGATGAGCCCGAATGCGCACGTACTGGCAGATGCGCTCGTCGCCGGCGACGGCGGCAACATCGTCATGTACGGGACCGAGGCGGCGCGCGTCTACGGAACGCTGTCGGCGCGAGGCGGTGCGCAAGGCGGGAACGGCGGGCTCGTGGAAACGTCTGGAGGATATCTGGAGACGGACGGCACGCAAATTCATCTCGGGGCACCGATGGGCCGCGGCGGCGAGTGGCTGCTGGATCCGGCGAGCCTGCTGATCGTGAGCACGAGGCCGAGCGCGCTCGGCACGGCGGCATCCGCGCTTGATACCAACACGAACCGCGTCACGTTTTCGCCCGGCAGCGGCGACAGCAGCGTGCTCGCGCAAGACGTGAGCAACCAGCTCAACAGCGGCAGTTCGGTCACGCTTTCAACGAGCAGCGGCGGCGCGGGCACATTCAACGGCGACATCACGATGCAAAGCGGTACGAGCATCACGAAAACCGGCCCCGCCGCCGCCAACGATGCCACGCTCACGCTGAGCGCCAACGGCTCGATCACGCTGCTCGGGACCATCGGCGGGGCGTCGGTGGCGCAGGAAGGGATTCCCAGCGCGCCGCCGAACGGACGGCTGAACGTCGTGCTCGACGCCAACACGGGCCGTGCGCCGGCGGGCGCGAGCCGCATCGTGTTGTCGGGGGCGTCTATCAGCACCAACGGCGGCTATCTGACTATCGGCGTGCCGCAGGCTCAGGCCGGAACGCCCGCAGCCGCGACGAGCTTCGACGGCGCGGCGGTCGGCATCGCCAATTCGCAGATCGACACACGCGTGCCGCAAGGGCCGGGCGGTCTCTCGAGCGGTTCGATCACGATCAACGGGCAAGGCGCGCTGAACATTCCGAGCACGAGCTTCGGCATCAGCGACGCGTTCCTCGGTTTCGACAACAACACGCCGCTCGCGGCGGTCAACATGCTGAATTCGTCGCTTGCCACATCCGTCAGCGATATCGCCATCAGAGGGCAGGCGGGCAATGCATCGCCCTTGGCGCTGGGCGGCGTGTCGATGAGCGGTGCCACGCGGATCGATACGGTGAGCGGAGGGATCGACATTCGCGGCGTCGCGCAAGTTGTGCCGACCGTGTCGACGAGTTTGTCGACGGGCGTATCCGGCATCGGCGTCGCGCTTATTCCGACGACGGGCAGCACCGTCCAGGCGCCGAGCCTGGTGTCGCAGTCGGGCGCTATCAGCATCGACGGCACCGCGCCGGAAGTGACGGCGTCGACATCGGTCAATGGCGCGGGCGTGCGTCTCGAACGCGCGACGATCAGCACCGCGAGCGGCGATGTCTCGGTCACGGGCCGCGCGCCCGCGTATCCGGCGAACGTGAATGCCGGGACGAGTCTCGTCGACGGCGTCGAAGTGGTCAGCGCGAATCTCGCGGCGGGCGGGCGCATGCTCGTGCAAGGCACGGTGCAGCCCGCGCCAGGCGCGCCAGCCGGCGTGCCGGGAACGGGCGTTTCGGTCACCGGCGTTGCGAGTGCATCGACGACGATCACATCGGCCAACGCGGACATACGCATCTACGGCGGCGGCAACGCGCTGCCGGGCGTGTCGTTGCAAGGCGGCCCCGGCGGCGGCAACGTCCGGCAGGTCGATGTCCGCGCGGCCAACGGCGATATCGACATTCGCGGCTACACGACGAATCAGGCCGACGACGGCGTGTTCTTTCCCGGCGTGCAGATGAACAATGCGTCCGTGACCGCGCAGGGCAACGGCCGTCTGCTGTCGATCACCGGGCAGACGCCCAGCGTCTCGCCGGCCATCGCGCTCAACGACGCGGTTGTCTCGGCAGGAGAAACCTCCGACACGGGCGGCACGCTCGTGTTGCGCGCGACGAGCGGCGCGGCCGTGCCCTTCACGATCACGACGGTGTCGACCGCTGCGTCATCGTCGCTATTCGCGCCGGGTGGCAACCTCGTGTTCGTACCGGGCGGACTCGCGCCGGACACGTTCGACCTCGTCGCCCGGAACGACACGCCGATCAGCGTCGGCGGGGCGGGCAACGGCTTCACGGTCACGCAGCCCGTGCTCGGCCAGATTTCGCCCAATGTCTCGAATGTGATCGTCGGATCATCGACGCATACCGGGCCGATCACGCTCAACGTCAACGCGCCGACGACGGGTGCGCAGGCGCTGACGCTCGCGAACGGCGGCAACGGCAGTCAGGGGATCGCGCTGCCGGTCGGCTTTTCCGGCGATACGCTGACCTTGCATTCAGCCGGCACGGTGACGGAAGGCGGCGCGGGCATCCAGGCATCGACGCTGAATCTGGTCGGGCCGGGCGTCTTCGAGCTGGCGAGCGCGCCCAACAGCGTCGGCTCGGTCAGCTTCTCGGGCACGCGCGATGTCAGGCTCACGAGCGCGGGCAACCTCAGCATCGCCGATCCGAGCGGGTACACGTTCGATGGCGCAACGGCGCGCGTCGTGCCGCCGGGGGGCGCCGGCGCGACGCTGGCGGGCAGTGTCGATCTGCGCACGACCGATGGCGGCGAAAGCGGCCCGGGCGACATCTTCGTGCCCGTGCCGATCGTCGAAACCGCAAGCGGCGCTTCAACGCTCGCTTTTCATTCGAGCGATGTGCTGAACTTGCAAAACGACATCACGTCGACGGGCGGGCCGCTCGACATCGTCGCCGATGCGCGCAACGCGATCATCGCGCTCGGCAATGCGGGCGAGGGCGCGGAGTATCGCATCCGCTTCGCGACCAACGGCGGCAACGTCACGATGGGCACGCTCGACGGCGGCGCCACCGGTTTCGACGGCGCGACGCTGCAGGTCCGGTCCACGGACATCGACACGCGCGGCGGCGCGGGCGGCGGCAATGTCACGCTGCATGGCGTCGCGCCGCAGCAGATTTCGCTCGGCGACGGCGGCGGATCGTTCCCGGCCTTCGGCACGCCTTACGGCGTGGACCTGAACGACGCGACGGTTTCATCGGGCACGGGAAGCATCGAGGTGCAAGGCCAGAGCCTGAATCCCGCAGCTAACGCGGGCGGCGGCGTGATCCTTCGCAATGCGGGCAACCCGGCCAGCGTGACGCCCGGCCCGACGCGGCTCGTCTCGCTGGCGGCCGACTCCGCGAGCGGCGGCGCGATACGCATCTACGGCACGGGCAGCGGCGCGGGCAACCACGGCGTCGCGGTCCTCGACGGCGTGTCGATCGAAGCGCCGAACGGGACCGTCGATGTGCGCGGCGCAACAACCGGCGCGGCCGCCGATGGCTATGGCGCGCTGCTGTGGTCCGGATCGATCGCGGCGGCGAACGTGCGCGTCGCCGGGTCGACGAGTACGGACACGCCGGGCATCGGCATCGGCGGGGTGAGCCTGCCGCCGAACGCGCAACTCGCCGCGCCGGGGTTTGCAATCAATGCAGGCACGGGCGGCGTTGTGATCTTTCGTCCGGCGAACAACGGCACGGACAGCAGTCTCGCCGTGCGCAGCGGACCGGCGTCCATCGCCGCGCCGGGCGGCACGCTCGCCATCGCGCCGGGCTCGGTCGATCCGTCGAGCTTCGCCGTGATTGCGCAGGTCAGCATCCCGATCACGCTGTTCGGCACGAGCGCGACACCGGGCCTCTCGATCGACGCCACGAGCTATCAGGCGTTCTCGCCCGCGATTTCGACACTCGTGCTCGGATCGTCGACGCAGAGTGGGCGCATCACGGTTCAAGGCGCGTGCGCGGGCGGCACGGGCTGCGTGCCGCGTCCCGCCGTCGCGACGAATCTCACGCTGCAGAACACGGGCGCGGGAAGCCAGGGCATCGGCCTTCCGTCCGGCATCGCATTGCCCGGGAAGACGCTCGCTCTCCTTTCCTCCGGTCCAGTCACCGATCCGGGCGGCATTCAAGCGCAGACGTTGCTGCTCGGCGGCGGCAGCGGCGACTTTCAGCTGGTCGATGCGGACAACGACGTCGGCGTGCTCGCGCTCGCCGGGGCGCACGATGTCCGGGTCTCCAACTCGCACGGATTCGTGATCGGCACGGCGAGCGCGAACGGCTTCGATGGCGCGGCGGGCAGCGTCGCCGCGATCGGCGCACAGCAGCCCAACGTGACGCGCAACCTGACCGCCATCGCCGATACCGGCGCGATCGCGCTCGGCACGCCCGGCGCGCCTTCGCAACTGAGCGCGGGCGGCGACATCGACCTCGTGATGCAACAGGGCGTATTCCAGAACGATGCGGGCGGCACGCTGGCGGCCGGCAACGCGTGGCGCATATGGGCCGCGACGCGCAATAACGAGAACCGCAACGGCATCGACCCGGGCGGCGCGCTGCCGAACTTCTACGGCTGCGTCTACGGCGGCATGTGCAGCTGGAACGGCCAGCTATCGCAAAACGTCGTCCCGGCGACCGGCAATCACTTCGTGTATGCCGATCGGCCAACCGTGACTGTCACGATCGGCAATCAGGCGCGCGTCGAAGGCACGCCGAACGGCCCCTTCACGTTCGATGTGACCGGTCTGCTCGGTGGCGATTCGCGCGGCTCGAGCCTTGCCGGCGGCGTGCACGGCTCACCCGCGACGCCCAGTTCTCCGGCGGGCAAGTATCCGATCGACGGCGCGTTTTCGTCGCCAGTGGGCTACGAGGTCGTCGTGCAGCCGGGCACGCTCACCGTCACGCCGATGCAGCTGCAAGGCGCCGTTTTCAATCGCAGCGGCCTGCAGCCGCTTTTCACAGCGCAGGAGCAGACCTTCGTCTACGAGAGCAATCTGGGCGGCATCAATATTTGCGTCGGCACGAACGAGCCGATCCTCGCGATGCAGCAAGCCGAGAGCGAAGCGGACACGCTCGCGGCGGAATGGAAACGCGTGCGCTCGCGGCCGAATCTCAACAACTGCCTCGTCGTGAACGGGCAGCACGGTTGCGGCGAATTCTGAGCGGGGCCGCGATGATCGACATCGAACCGCTGCTCGCGCCGACCGAATCGATGCCGCCCGCGGGCATCGATCTGGAATACGACGCGGCGTTTCTCGCCTTCGAAGCCCTTGCGCGCGAAGGACCCACGCGCCAGTTCGACGCGCCCGCCGAGCCGCCGCCGTGGACCGACGTGCTCGAACAGGCGCAGGCGCTGCTCGCGCGTTCCAAGGACGTGCGGGTGGCTGTGGCGTGGACGCGGGCCGCGTCGCATGTGCACGGTCTTGGCGGCTTTCTCGCGGGCATGCGCCTGCTGACCGGCCTGCTGGAACGCTACTGGGACGGCCTGTACCCGCAGCTCGATCCCGACGATGACAACGACGCCGCGCTGCGCATCAACGCGCTTGCTCCGCTCGCGGACGCCTACACGCCGTTTGCGGAAGCCGAGACGCTGCTCCACGATTTGCGCGAATGCGAAGTCTGCCGCGTGCATGGCGAGCGGCTGACCGTGCGCGACATGCTCGTCGCGCAGGGCAGGCTCGCGCCGCAGGAGGGCGCGGTTGCGGCGAGCCTGCCGCGCGTCGAAGGCATGCTGGCGGACGCAATCGCGCACGATCCCGCGATGCTCGCCGATGCGCTCGATTTAGCCCAAGCCGTGCAGGCGCTCGCCGACTGCATCGCGCAGAAGCTCGGCGCCGAGCGCGCCCCGTCGATGACCGCGCTGACGACGGCCGCGCGCCAGATCGCCGGGCAGTTCCGGGCCGTCGCACCGGTGGATGCCCATGACGAACCCGCCGTGACGATTGCGGAGTCTTCGCCCGCCCCGGCGATGCATCGCGGTGTCGCGAGCCCCGGCGAGATCGCCACGCGCGAGCAGGCCATCGCGGCGCTCGACGCCGTGTGCGCGTTCCTCGAACGCACCGAGCCGACGAGTCCCGCGCCGCTGCTGATTCGCCGCGCACGCGGGCTCATCGGCAAGGACTTTCTCGCGGTGATGCAGGACCTCGCGCCCGATGGCCTCGCGCAGATTCATCTCATCGCCGGAACGAAGCCGCAGTGACGCGTTGAAACGGCACGCGCGCCGTTCGTCTTTTCAAGGTCAGAGAAGGAGAACGCGATGAGCGGACGAGATTTCCTCCAGCCTGCGCCGATGCAGGTCATCGATGGCGTGCGCATCGGGACGCTGATCGGCTTCAGCGGCGACGGCGCGCGCCCGCTCGTCATCTATCCCGGCCAGCCGGGCGGCGCGGCGTTGCCCGCGCGCACGATTCCCGATGTGCGGGGCGCGCATATCGGCGGCGAGGTGCTCCTGATGTTCGATGGCGGCGATCCTGAGCGGCCGGTCATCATCGGCTGCCTGCGGGAAGACCGCGCGTGGCCGCTCGATGAAGCGCCCGCGCAGGTCGAAGCGGATGCCGATGGCGAACGGCTCGTCGTGACCGCGAAGGAGGAGATCGTGCTGCGATGCGGGCACGCGAGCATCACGCTGACGAAGGCCGGCAAGGTGCTGATAAGCGGCACGTATGTGTCGAGCCGGTCGTCGGGCGTGAACCGCATCAAGGGCGGATCGGTGCAGCTTAATTGACCGGCCGATGAAGATGGAATTGATCAACGCTACCCGCATGGCCGCGGGCTACACGATGGGCACGGAGCCGAGCGGACGCGAATCGCTCGTCGTCGTCGTCAAGGGGACGTTCCGTCTGCCCGCGCCCGGCGAGCCGGTGCGCCTCGCCGATGAGCAAGCGCCGCTCGTCCTGGCCGATACCTTCACGGGTCAGCCAGGCTTTTCCGCGCCGTATTACGAAGTGGATTACGCGCCGCACAAGCCGCGCTGCGACGTGCTGCTGCTCGGTGCCGCGCACGCGCCGGGCGGACGGCCCGCGACGCGGGTGCCGGTTGAACTGCGCGTGGGCACGATGACGAAGCGGTTCGCGGTGGCCGGCGATCGCGTGTGGGAGGCCGGCGCGACGCGTATCGCGCCGAGTGCGCCGGTGCCGTTCGTGACGAAGCCGATTACCTACGATCTTGCTTTCGGCGGCGTCGATCAGGAGCACGAAGACGCGACGCAGCACGCGGCCTACATGGCGAATCCGGTCGGGCGCGGGTTTCGGCGGCATCTGCGGCGCGAATGGGTCGACGGGCGCCGGCTGCCGAATACCGAGGAGTTGAATCGCCCGGTGATGCGGCCGGACGAGGCGTATCAGCCGATGTCGTTCGGGGTGCTCGGACGCGGCTGGGAGCCGCGTTATCGCTATGCGGGCACGTATGACGACGTATGGATCGACAAGCACTTTCCGTTTCTGCCGCCTGATTTCGATGAACGCCATTACCAGGCCGCGCCGGAGGATCAGCAGTTGGCGATGCCGGTCGGCGGCGCGGAAGTCACGCTGATGAACCTGACGGCGGATGGCGCGCGCAGCTTCGCGTTGCCGGATTTCGAAGCGCCGGTGTTGATCGTGCCGAAGCATGGGCAGCCGGAGGATTATCGTGCCAGCGTGGATACCATCGTCTTCGAGCCGGAGATGGAGCGCTTCACGATGAGTTGGCGGGTGAGGCGGCCTTTGAAGCGCAACATCTTCGAGGTCGAGCAGGTGCTCATTGGCCGTCATGGGCGAGGATGGTGGCAGGAGCGCACGGAGGTGACTTTCCCGATTCCGCTGATTGCCGTGCCGTCCGACGCCTGACGAGGTGATGCCTTGAGCGACCGCGCCCTTCAAATCTTCAGCAGCGGACTGGTCACGAGCGTGGGGCTGTCGGCCACCGCAAGCTGCGCCGCGATCCGCGCCAAGTTGCGCGCGCCGACCGAGACGCGTTTCATCGACTCGGAAGGCGCGTGGATTCTCGCGCATCAGGTCACGCTGCCTCAGCCGTGGCGAGGCCGCGCGAGGCTCGCGAAGATGGCGGCGATGACGATTGCCGAATGCCTCGAAGGCATCGAGCCGGACGCATGGGCGGATATTGCGCTGCTGCTGTGCGTAGCCGAACCGGAACGCCCCGGCCGCGCACACGGTCTGGATGACGAGCTTTTCGCCGACATCGAAAAGGCGCTTGGTGCGTGTTTTCATCGGCGCTCGGCGGTGCTCGCGCATGGGCGCGTCGGGGTGGCGGTCGCGTTGACGCAGGCGCGCACGCTGCTTTATCAGGAGGGCGTCGGCCGGGTGATCGTCGCCGCCGCCGACAGTCTCGTCGGATGGAGGACGCTCAGCGCATACGAACGCGCCGACCGCTTGCTCACCGAGAGCAACTCCGATGGCTTCCTGGCCGGCGAAGCCGCAAGCGCCGTGTTGATCGGAAAGCCGCAGCACGATGACGGACTGCGCTGCATCGGCGTCGGCTTCGGCGTGGAGCGTGCAACGGTTCTGTCGGGCGAGCCGCTGAAAGGCGAAGGGCTGGCGGATGCGATCAAGGCATCGCTGCTTGACGCCGGGCGCGACGAAAGCGAGATGTCCTTCAAGATTTGCGATCTCTCCGGCGAGCAATACGGTTTCAAGGAGGCGAGCCTGGCGTTCAGCCGCGTGGACCGCACCATACGCACGGGCTTCGAGATCTGGCACCCCGCCGAGTGCGTCGGCGAGACGGGCGCGGCAATCGGTCCGCTCATGCTCGCCGTGCTTCACGCTGCTTCGTTAAAAGGGTATCTGAAGGGCAACTGCATTCTTGCGCACATGGGCGCCGACGAAGGCGCTCGCGCCGCGATGATCCTTCAGTCGTCACACGCCGGAGGCCCGCATTGAGCAACGAGGTCTACGCCAACACGCGCGAGCTGGCATGCGCCGCCGGCAACGGCAAGACCATCTGCGCGATGCCGGACGTGTGCTTTACGCCGCCCGAGAATCCGGCGACGCCGCCGGGCGTTCCGGTCCCGTATCCGAACTCGGCGTTCGCATCCGACACGACCGACGGCAGCAAGTCCGTGCAGATCTCCGGAAAGGAGGTCATGCTCAAGAACCAGTCGTATTTCAAGAAGTCGACGGGCGACGAAGCCGGATGCGCGGCGAAGAAGGGCGCGATATCGGGATCGACATCGGGGAAGGTGTACTTCGTCGCATGGTCGATGGACGTGATGATCGAGGGCGAGAACGTCGTGCGTCATCTGGACATGACGACCAACAATCATGCGTGTCCCGAGCCCAACGAAGCCGTGCCCTGGCCTTTCGTCGACATGATCACGGACCCGTCCATGAAACGCGCCTGCAACAAGATGAAGAAGCAGGAAAGGAACGCGTGCAAGGGCTACAAGCCGTACAAGAAGAACGGCAAGGACGTCTGCGACGAAGCGGGCGTCGGCAGCGGCTTCACGTACAGCAGGGGCGCATCGACGAGGCGGGCGAAATCGGCGAGTCAGGACAAATGCTCCGCCGCGAGACGCTGCCGGCTCGTCAAGTTCAACGCGACGCCGAACGACGGGATCAAGGGCTGCTGTCCCGCCCAGACGCCGGATCACATCGTGCCGAAAAGTTCGTTCTTCAAGGTGTCCGTGTCCGATGGCGGACTGCTGCCGGGGTGGGGACAGTACAACGAGCAGGTTGCCCCGTGCATGTGCCTGGAAGGCGGCAGTTGCAGCGGCACGCACGGTCTGCGCAGTTCGCACCACAAGGCGATGAGCACGGTCGACGCCGGCAAGAAAGTGGACTTCGCCGACGAGGTGGATCATTGCGCCGAGGGTGCGGTCGCGGTCGCGCCGAAGTGCAGCAAGAAGTGTCTCGTTGCGCAGTTGACGGCGGGACATGAAGGCATGGGCAATACGTCGGGCAAGGTTAAGCATTCTCCGACCGGGCGCAATTACGAAGACGACTTGCCCGGGCTGAAGGATCAATTCAAGAACATGGTGGGCAAGACACCGATGTCCATGCGAGGGTGACACATGAAAAGCCAGTTCGCTGCAATTCGCGAGTTCATCCGGGGCGCGGCGCTCTACTCCGACGCGCTCTGCGTCATCAGCAAGGTCAAGAGTCTTATCGAGAAGAGCTTTGCGCATGCGAGCGTCGTCGGGATCGATCGGGGCGACTGGGCGAGCCTCGTGAACGTCGAGTGGGATGCGACCGCGATCGCCGTGGCGCGTGTACCGTCCACGCAGGTCGTGATCATCGGACAGGATGGCGATGTGGCGGTGTACGGAGGCGCCGACCAGATCCGCATGGAAAAGATCGACCCCGATCCGGTGACGATTCGCAATGCGTGCGCCGTGGAAGGACTTGTGTACGCCTGCGGGATGAAGCGGCAGGCCTATGCGCGCACCGAAGACGGTCGCTGGCTCGACATCAGTGCGCCGTATCCCGCGCCGAAGGAGGTGGCCGGGTTCGAAGCGATTCAGGGCTTTTCGCATCAGGAGATCTACGCGGCAGGTTGGGGCGGCGAGATTTGGGAATACGACGGCGCGCGCTGGCTCGACAGAGGCGAGCTGACCAGTCTGATTCTGACGTGCGTCTGCTGCACGCCGAATGGCGATGTGTTCGTCGCCGGGCAGGAGGGTCTCCTTTTTCGCGGGCGGCACGATGTCTGGCAGCAGATCGAGTGGGACGACGGGTTCGACGTCGACATCTGGGATGTCCACTGGTTCGACGATCACCTGTACGTCGCGACGATTTCGGCGCTGTTCCGGCTCGAAGAGAACGCGCTCGTGCGCGTGGACTTCGGCGAGGCGAATGTGCGGACCTGCTACAACCTGACGTCGAAGGATGGCGTGTTGTGGTCCATCGGCCGCGACGATATCGCGTCGTTCGACGGATCGCGTTGGCAACGTTACGACTGACGCGAGTCATCATGCGCTTCGATCGCTCCATCATTTTGCCGATCGTTCAGCAACACGTCGAAGACGCCGCCTGTCTGCGCAACACGCGCTCGGTTGTCGTTCGCGCGCCGAATGTCAAGCTGAAGCACCTCGCCCGTCTCGACGAGCGCATCGCCGCGCATCTCGATGGCATCGCCGTCGCCGACCGCGCCGGTGCGCAACTGAGCATGCAGGCGCTCGATCGTCCGGGGAAGGGCGAGCTTTTCACCGCCGCGGTCGGTTGCATCGAGGCGCGCGCCGGCAAAACGCTGCTGCAGCTCATTGCGTTGAGCGAGGCCGTGCCCGCTTCGCGATCCGGCCTGCATTCCGCCTTCGGCTGGGTCTCCGCAAGCCGTCTGCAGGATATCGTCGGCGTGTTACTCGAAAGCGGTGACCCCGCTGCGCAGCTCGCGGGCGTCGCGGCCTGCGCGCAACGTCGCGTGGACGCGAAGAGCGCCCTCGATGCGGCCATCGCCTCGCCGGACGCCGCCGTGCGCGCCCGTGCATTGCAATGCGCCGGAGAAACGGGGCGCATGGATCTGCTCCCGTGCTGCATCGCGCATCTCGACGACGAAGACGCGCCATGCCGCCTGCACGCCGCGCGATCCGCGCTGCTGCTCGGCGACCGCAACGCGCCGCTCGCCGTGCTGCTGGAACTTGCGCTCGCCCATGCAGACGCCGCCGCGCTCGCCGCAAGCACGCTGTCCCCCGGCGACGTCCAAACGCTGCTGCAACGCATTGCGGCGCAGCGAAACAGCAAACGCCTCTTGATCCGCACGATCGCGCACGCGGGCGACCCGCGCTTCATTCCGTGGCTGATCGAACTGATGGCGGACGACTCGTACGCCCGCATCGCCGGCGAGAGCTTCAGCTTCATCACCGGCGCGGATCTCGCGTGGCTCGATCTCGATCGCAAGCCGCCCGCGCACCTTCCGCCGGGGCAGACCGACGACCCAAACGACACCGATGTCTCGATGGACGAAGACGACGGCGCCCCGTGGCCCGACGCGGACAAGGTTGCGCAATGGTGGCGCACGAACGCAGCGCGCTTCGCGAGCGGCCGGCGCTATCTGTGTGGCGCGCCGCCATCGAAGGCGCATTGCATCGGCGTGCTGAAGGACGGCTATCAACGTCAGCGCCTGGCCGCCGCGCGCCATCTCTGTCTGCTCGATCCGGGCACGCCGCTCTTCAACTGCGCCGCGCCCGCGTGGCGCCAGCAACGCAGTCTCGCGATGCTTTAAATCTGCGCACCGCTGGATCGTCTTGAAAGCGTGATCTCATGCTCACGAAGGAGTCGTCATGGCAACCAGCAGTCAGAAGTTCATCGGCCGCAATCGCGCACCGCGCGTGCAGATCGAATACGACGTCGAGACCTACGGCAGCGAGAAGAAAATCCAGCTTCCGTTCGTCATGGGCGTGCTGGCCGATTTGTCGGGCAAGCCGGCCGAGGCCCTTCCGCCCGTCGAACAGCGCAAGTTTCAGGAAATCGACGTCGACAATTTCGACAGCCGCATGAAGGCGATGCATCCGCGCGTCTCGTTCCAGGTGCCGAACAGGCTGACGGGCGAGGGCAATCTCAGCGTCGATATCACCTTCGAAAACATGGACGACTTCTCGCCCGCCGCCGTCGCCCGCAAGGTCGATGCGCTCGCCAAACTGCTCGAAGCGCGCACGCAGCTCGCCAATCTCGTCATCTTCATGGACGGCAAGAATGGCGCGGAAGAACTGATCGCACGCGTGCTCGACGATCCCGCATTGCTCAGCACGCTCGCGAAGGCCACGCCGCCCGTCGATGCAGCCGTCACGCCGCCGGCCGCCGCAGCCGCTGAATGAGCCCTGAAAGGAAACGACCATGTCCGATATTCCGCAAACCGCCGCGTCGTCAGGGGAAGCGCCGTCCGCATTGCAGGGCGCGACGCTCGAAGGCGACGACCTCGCCGCGCTCCTGAACCGCGAGTTTCGTCCGAAGAGCGACGAGGCGAAAACCGCCGTGCAGACGGCCGTACAGACGCTTGCGCAGCAGGCGCTCGCGCAGACGCAGATCATTTCTGGCGACGCCATCCGCTCGATTCAGGCGATGATCGCCGAGATCGACGCGAAACTGACCGATCAGGTAAATGAAGTGATTCATCACCCGGACTTTCAGAAGCTAGAAGGTTCGTGGCGCGGGCTGCATTATCTGATCAACAACACCGAAACCGACGAGATGCTCAAGATTCGCGTGATGAACATTTCGAAGAAGGATCTCGGCAAGACGCTCAAACGTTTCAAGGGCATTGCGTGGGACCAGAGCCCGCTCTTCAAGCAGATTTACGAGCACGAGTACGGCCAGCTCGGCGGCGAGCCGTTTGGCGTGATGATCGGCGATTACTACTTCAACCAGACGCCGCCCGATGTGGAATTGCTCGGCGAGATATCGAAGATTGCGGCGTCGGCGCATGCACCGTTCATCGCCGCTGCCGATCCGAGTCTTTTACAGATGGATTCGTGGCAGGAACTTGCTAATCCGCGGGATCTGACCAAGATATTTGGCACACCGGAATATGCGAGCTGGCGTTCGCTGCGCGCGTCGGAAGATTCGCGATACATCGGCCTTGCGATGCCGCGCTTTCTGGCGCGCGTGCCGTATGGGGCGCGGACCGAACCCGTCGATGAGTTCGACTTCGAGGAGGACACCGGTTCGGCCGATCATACGCGCTATACGTGGGCGAATTCGGCATACGCGATGGCCGTGAATATCAATCGCTCGTTCAAGCTGTATAGCTGGTGCTCGCGCATTCGCGGCGTGGAGTCGGGCGGTGCGGTCGAAGGTCTGCCCGTGCATAGCTTTCCTACCGACGATGGTGGCGTCGACATGAAGTGTCCCACTGAGATCGCCATTTCCGATCGGCGGGAGGCCGAACTCGCGAAGAACGGTTTCATGCCGTTGATACATCGCAAGAACTCGGATTTCGCGGCTTTCATTGGGGCGCAGTCATTGCAGAAGCCGTTCGAATACGAAGATCCTGATGCTACTGCGAATGCTGCTTTGGCCGCGCGGCTGCCGTATCTTTTTGCTTGCAATCGCTTTGCGCATTATCTGAAGTGCATCGTGCGGGACAAGATCGGGACGTTCAAGGAACGCTCGGACATGGAGAGCTGGCTCAACAAGTGGATCACGCAGTACGTGGATGGCGATCCGGCCAATTCGTCGGAGCACACCAAGGCGCAGAAGCCGCTCGCTGCGGCGGAAGTCAAGGTGCAGGAAGTGCCCGGGGCGCCTGGGTACTACACTTCGCAGTTCTTCTTGCGGCCGCATTATCAGTTGGAGGGGTTGACGGTTTCTTTGCGGTTGGTTTCGCGGTTGCCTTCTGCTAAGCAGGCTGCATGAGTGTTTGTGCTTGCGGTAGGGTTCTCTTTTGTTGGACTTGTATTCGCGGTGGTTTGTTTGCTCGCGCCCTGCGCCGGGAGGGGCGACTCGCTCGGCGTTTTGGCGATGTTTTTGCTCTATTGCCCTTAGCATCGCTTTGCTTGAATTCGTGTCGGTCTATTAGTGCGCCCCTCCCCGGGGCGGGGGTCACTTTCTTTGCCGCTGCAAAGAAAGTAACCAAAGAAAGCAGCTTTTTTCTGAACCGCACGAAGCACTGACTCGTGTGGCCACTTCGTAGAACATCAGTGGCACTCAGCTTGAAAGAGCCCTGAATCACCTTCCGCGCCCACTGACTACTAACGTCCTCCGAGCCCCTTGGCTCGACAACACCAGCGGGGCACCGCGCGCCACGCCAAAGTAAAGCACAGGCGAAATATCAGGCTGGGGTGCGACAAACTCATGCAGTCGCCAACGATACTTCTCGCCCGCAAACAGGCCGCATTCATTGTCGTTCGCTGCCGTTGCCTTCATTTGTGCTGTTGCTGATCTTATTCCGCCGCTGTTCTTGTCATTTGCACTGCTTGTGGTTTCGCACTTGACTCAGTCTTAAGTCTTCAGCAAGCGTCCAATCGTTCGCCTTGTCACGGCACACAATACCCGACGCGTTATTGCGACCAAGCCACCGCTTGTCGCCGCCAGCATCCCAAGCATTCAAATCTGACCATGTTCCCCGCCGATGATGCGCCCTGACAGATGTCTCGACGCTCACCGGCGCGACCCCGACTTTTTTAACGCTGCCGAGGGTTTATTCGATTCGACTGCTAGCATAGTTGACTACTGCGGTTCGTCAGCCCGAATCGTCGGGGAGCGGCGGGTGACACATTTGACTCGGGCCACGACCGCGCAGTCCGCCGTCAATGCCTTTGCAGGTGCGCTTCGATTTCGCGCGTATTGAGGGCCGAGAGATCTTCGTTGATCTCTTCGTAAATCATCCGACGCGTCTCCTCACTCAGTCGCTCGCGAAGCATCCCGAGAAATTTCGGCTCCACCACCAATCGCAATCGCTGATACCGATGATGAAGCCTTCCCTCTTCGACACGGTCGGCGACGGTCTTCGCGAATTTCTCGCGTTCCTTCTCGCTCAGCGTCGGCCCACTAGGGGCAGCATTGACGAGGTCTTCGATTTCCCGCAACTCCAGTTTAAGTCCCGGTGTCTCGAAGATTCGAGCGCGGCTGCCGTCGGCAACGACAACCCAGGTAGTGACAGCCATGGTGCGCCTCTCAGGGTGATCGGACGCCGGCTCGGCGGCCATCGCAAATCGTCGCATGACTTCAGCGAACTCGCCGGTCAACGACACTCTATCTCCAACGCCCATCGATGACGGACCGTGGGGTCTCCCCGCGCTCCTGCGCGAGCGACGGATAGTCGGTGTACCCGCGCTCGCCGCCTCCGTAAAACGTGGAGGGGTCCGGCAAATTGAGCCGGGCGTGCGACCGCAGGCGTTCCGGCAGGTCGGGATTGGCGATGAACAAGCGTCCGAACGCGATAAGGTCCGCGTTGCCGTCCTCGAGCCATCGCTCCGCACTGCCGCCGTCGAACCCACCCGCAACCATCAGCACACCACGATAAGTGCGGCGTATCATCTCGCTCATGCGTTTCGCGCGCTCGATGAAAGCCTCATCCTCACCGGTCGCCGCCAGCGCGGGATTGACGATATGCAAATAAGCTAGTCGGTATTGATTGAGCTTCTCGACGACGTAAGAAAAAGTCGCCTCGGGGTCGTCGTCATGCATGTCGTTGAAGCTGCCAAGAGGAGAGAGCCGTACGCCGACTTTCTCTGGCCCCCACACTTCGCAAACCGTCTCGATCACCTCGATCAGTAGCTTGGCCCGGCGCTCGATCGATCCGCCATATGCGTCGGTGCGGCGGTTCGTGCCGGACAACAGGAACTGGTCGAGCAGATATCCGTTCGCGCCATGTACTTCGACACCGTCCATACCGGCAGCCTTGGCGTTGCGCGCACCCCTGAAGTATTGCCGCACGAGATACGGCATCTCTTCGGCCTGGAGCGCGCGAGGCTTGACGCAGGGCGCGACGACACCTTCGCCCCGCTCGTTCTCGATAAACGCCTCTGCTTTCGGCTGGATCGGAGAGGGTGCAACCGGCAGCATTTCATCGGGCTGCAATGAGGGGTGCGATATGCGTCCTACGTGCCACAGCTGCATGAACATCAACCCGCCTGCCTCGTGCACGGCGTCCGCCACGAGCCGCCAGCCTTCGACCTGCGCCAGGGTGTGTATCCCAGGCGTCCATGCGTAGCCCTGTCCTTGCATCGACACCTGGGTCGCCTCGCTGATGATTAGCGCGGCCGTTGCGCGTTGCGCGTAGTAGCAGGCGTTGAGCTGCGACGGAATGTTGCCTGGCCGGCTCGCCCGCGAACGCGTCAGCGGCGCCATGACGACACGATGACGCAGGTTGTATGGCCCCACCTTTACGGGTTCGAATAGCTTGCGCAGGGGAATTTGCTTGTCGCGCTGCCGGGCTTCTCCGGGTGCGATTTCTGTATCAGGCATATTCGTTCCCTGTGCTTGTGACTCGGCCCGAACAGTGCTGCGAAGGGTCGACGTCGAACGACATCAACAGACCCCGCTCTTCGCGAAGTTTAGGCATGACCCGGCGCGCGCTTCTTTCTGGTTGCTGCTGCGTTGTGTCACGATCCTGCGGTTGTCCGGTCCATCGCGGCATCGGGAGGCGATGCGGGCCGGGGCGAGCGTCCGATGCGTGACTGGCTATCGCGGCCGCTTTCCATCTGCGGCCACAGGTCGCCGGACAAACCGTCGAGTGGTCCGCCGTGAAAGAGGGAGTCAAGCGGCGACAGACCGCTCTGATTGCGGGCCCTGAGCTCCATGTAATGCTCGTCGCACAGCATCCGCTGCCGGCGCTGGCCGTATTCGGCGATCCTGATCGGGGAACTAGCCCGCTTGCCACAAACGCTGCAAGCGGGCGTGACGTGCTCCATAGGGTGGGCAGAGGATGATCTTTCTCGCCACGCGCGCACAGCCTCACGAGGTGCGTCGCGAAGTACCGCAGGTGTCGCTTGAATGGATGCGGGCCCCGTTCCGCGATCCGATCTTCGACGCCTTCATGCGGGGTATCGTCGAGGGCTATAAAAGCTGACGAGCAGTTTCACGATGTCGCCGTGCGCGCACCGCGCTATTTGATGTCGAGACGCCGCTTCGCTGCGGGTTCATTCGCCGCTTTGGGCACCCGCACGGTGAGCACGCCGTTCTCAAAACTGGCTTCGGCACGATCGAGATCGACGCCGGAGGGCAGCGGAATCGCGCGCTTGAACTCTCCGAACGCCCGCTCCACGCGGTAGCAGCCCTTCTCATCGCTCTTCGATTCGATGCGCTTCTCGCCGGTCAGCACCAGCATGTCCTCGACGACTTCGAGTTCCACGTCCTCGCGCGACAGACCTGGCAACTCGGCCACGATGCGAAGCGAGTCGCCGTCGTCGATCACGTCGACGCGCGGCTCAAAGCGGCTGGGACTGAAGTCGCCGAACCAGTTGCCAAGCGGTCCTATCCCGCCGAACGGATCCCGTATCAGGTCGGTGAGAAGATGCAGGGGGTCGGGCAGCGGCCAACGCGCCGCATCTAGCGAGGCAGACGCGGCCGAGGACCCGGACGCGGTCGCGGGGGCTTGCTGTGAGGGCGAGGCGTTCTGCTCCGCGCCCGCGCCCTTTTCCTCGGGGCTCTTGCGCAGGAAGCGGAAGGGGTTCCATTTCTCGAGGTCCAATAGCATCGCTATGCTCCTTGCTCCAATGAGCCGTCAGAGCGGCCCGAATCTTCAGTGACCCCTGCCGATGTTCGCGGCCGATGTCAGCCCTTGCCATATTCGAACTACGGCAGCTTTCTCAGGGCATCCATGTTTGCGCCCACCACGATTGCCTTCGGCGCTATCTGCTTGAACTGCTAAATCGGGAATGGCGACCCGGCGCGCCTTCATCAAGAGAAAGCCTCCGACGTCGATGATCGCGGTCGAAAGCGAGCCATCGGGCGTGACCAACAGGCCGTCGACGCGGCCGATCGTTTCGTTCTTTCGTTGTAGACATCAGCGTGAATCATCTTCGATGCGCGACAGCATGTTGCGACCAGCCCCGTTTCGGTGATGGTCATGCCGAGCATCGCCTCGCCGGCGATGGGCGCATCCTGCGCGGTCGCGCCGCTGGCCACGAAGCCATCAGCGGATAGGGCAGGGATAAATGTCGACTGCCTTGCGGCCGATGCGAGGTTGGTCTGCGTGGCGTTCTCCAGAATGCGCAACGGGATACGAGAACGCCGGGCGCAGGATGCGCTCATGAGTGCAGCGGCGCGCTTTGCTTGTCGCGAAGGTCGGCGCCGCGCCAGTTCCGTGCGCCGAGCCCCAGGACGAGCAGAAGTGCGCCGGTCACGATCGCGTAGGTGCCGATCATCCAGACGAGGGCAAGCGCTCCCGCACCCGGGTAGACCAGCACGAAGATGCCGAACAGAATCGACAGGCTACCGATGCTCAACAGCAGCCACTGCGTGCGGCCGCGCCTCTTCAGCCGAACCCAGGCGATGAGGTCGAACACGCCGGTGACGATGGCGTTCGCGCCCATCAAGGTGATCAGCACGAGCGCCGTGACGCCCGGCGCCGCGAGGGCGATCACGCCCGAAGCGATCATGCACAGGCCGAGCAGCAAGGGAATCCACCAGTCGGTGCGGATCGAACGATTTCGTATCGCCGCGCTGACCGCCGCGATGCCTCCGATGAGTGCATACGCCGCGAACATCGCGACGAGAAGCAGCAGCGTGAGACCCGGCCAGAAGAGCGCGAGGAGGCCGAACAAGATCCCCGCGGCGCCACGCAGCGCGAGCATCCACCATGCGCGTCCGAGCAGTGCGTCCATTGGTTGGGTTCCTCAGCCAGATCGCGGGTAGTGTGCTGTTACAGCGCGTGCACTTCATCAAGCGTACGTCCTTGAGGCGCGCTCGTCTTTCGAGTTCCTGTCTAAAGACGTCGGATTCCTGCGTTTGTACGTCGCTCGTCAATTCAGTCGAGAACGCATCGCCGGATCGTAGGGGTGGTGCGCAAGGCCAATGCGGTGAAATGCGGCGGCGGCTGAACGTCCACGCGCGCCGCGATACCGGTTACCGAGAGGCTTCCCTCCGAAAGCATCGACTGCGCTAGCCGCAACTCTTCGGTCGTCAGGTAGAAGTGGGGCGGATGCCCTGTCGCGCTCTTAAAGGCCCACGCAGAATGCGACGGACGCATCTGCGGGGATGCATGTTGACCATGCGTTGAGCGAGGCCGCGCCGGACCGGGACCTGCAGGCCCGCGCGAAGATCGAGCACGAACCTGCAAGTACTCGATGATCTCGGAGAGAAAGCAGGTGAATCAAGTGCGCTCTTCGCGTTCCCGCGCGGCGCGCGCTGCGATCGCGGCATCGACGGGATCGTCGCGCTGCCGCATCAACCAGTAAACGCTGCCAAGCGCAACCAGCGCGGCCGCGAGCGCGGCGATGCGCGCAGGGTCCGTGGCGGGATCGAGGATGATGAACTTACGGGCTATCGCGAGCATCGCCACGAGGATCACTGTCTTGACCTGCACGATGTGATCGCGTCTTAACATGACGCGGGTAATCGAATGTTTGAATTCCATCGCGATCAGCAGCGTCATTACCATTCCGAAAACGGCCTGGAAGATCCCATGATCCAGCGGACTGAGCGCGCCCGACAGCAATAGCGCCACGACCGCCCGAATCAACTGCCACAGCGATACGACGATGATCACCGAGATCACGACGCTTAGAAAATGGGCGATGATTTGCTCGAAGCGTTCGTAGAAGGTCAGCACGCGCCATTGCAGCCGGAACTCGTCGACGTTCTTGCGAAATGGGCTTGGTTTGCTCATGGGACGGTTCGCAGGAAGACTCGAGCGCGGAGTGACGCCGATAAAGGCGTGGACACGCAGTTGCGGCGGCAACGAAAGCCACAGTTCGGCCCCCGTGATGTTGAGCCACGCGTGCTGCCGTTTCTTTCGCTTTCGTGCTGATTCTTTTTCTTTATCTGCTGCGCACAATGCGCCTCACACGCGGAAGGAAGTCACTAGACCGACGCGACCACACTGAAGCCACTAAACCGCCCCGCCCCGCGCAAGCGGCAACTCAAAACCTCAATCCGCCGAGAGCAACACCGTCGTCCCCGCCGCATCCCCGACCCACACCGCACTAGCGGTGAAATTATCCTGATTAGGCCGCGCTGCATCCCGCAACTGTGCGACCATCAAATCGAGCCACACCGCGGGCGTCTGCGCGCGTCCGATCGCGTCGATCATCAAAGACTCGTCGAGGTACTCCCAAAACCCATCGGTGCAAAGCAAAAACGCATCCCCCTCGGCAATGAGGAAAGGCTCTTCGGAAGCTGCAATCGAAAGATCCTCCGCCGTGCCAAGCGCGGAAAACAGCACATTGCGACGCGGATGCCCGCGCACGTCCCGCGTATCGAGCAGGTTCGCATCGATCATGCTCTGCACGAGACTATGATCCTGCGTCTGCACCACGGTCGCCCCACGCCGGAAGCAGTAAAGCCGCGTATCGCCGCAATGCGCCCAGGCCGCGACGCCTGCCGTCTCGTCGATGCCCAGCAGCACCGCCGTCGAGCGCATCTGCGAACGCTCGCGATCATGTTCCTGAGCGTCGATGATCGCGTCGTTCGCACGCAAAAGCACGCGCAGCAAATTGAGGCCCGTTAGCGCGACGCCCGCCGAAGCAACGCGCGTCAGTTCCGCCAAGACCGTATCGACCGCGATGCGCGATGCCGCATCGCCGCCGCCGTGACCGCCCGCGCCGTCCGCGACGACGCTCGCGAACAGCGTGCCGTGCCGCCACTGGCCATACGCATCCTCGTTGCGAGAACGTCCGCCTACCTCGCTCACGCTCGCGGTTTGCAGTTGCATGTCGATTCTCTCGTCAGCGGCGAGCGCGCCGGTTCAGTGCGTCGATCTGCGCTTCGTACGCCGCCACGAATGCGCGGCCAAAAAGCGTATGAAAATCCTCGGTCGCTTCGCTCGAAAGCTGACCGTACATTTGCGTGAAGCAATCCCAGCAGCGCGCGCGGCGGCTCAGTCCCGGCAGCAAGCCATCGAGCATCGAACGGCCCGACAGGCGCGCCTCGATGCGCTCCGGCTCGAAGCGCTCGAACACGCCATCGAGCGCGGCGCGCATGCCCGCCACCACGCCGACCTGATGCGCCCGCAAGTCGGCATAGGCGTCGTCGAGTGCGGCGGCGGGCGGCATGAAGCCGCGCATCGGCGGATTAAGCAAATGCGCGAGCGCAGCTTCGACGTTCGGCGAAAACTTGAGCGGATTGTTGTCGGCTGCGGCGATCACCGTCGCCTCGGTGCGCATCTCGCGCTTGAGCGCAGCGCGGGCCGCCAGCAGTTCGAGCGTGCCGCGCGTCGCCTCGCGCAACAACTGGCCGACGAGCTGCATCAGCGCAGGCGATAAGGCGTCGATATGCACGCCTGGCGCATCGAGGCCGCGCAGGAACGCATCGACGAGCGCGCGATCGTCGCCCGATGCGGCTTGCGCCGTGCGAGGCGCGGCGGGGCGGGGCGCGGCTTGCGGACGCGGCGGCGTGAACGCGCTGTGCAGTTCGGAGCCGGCGTCGGAATGCGTCGCCGGCGGCTCGACGGGACGCACGCCGCTCGTCAGGCTCGCGAACGGATCGGCGTCGTGAGCGGTGTTCGGTTGCGACAGCGGATCGGTCAGCGGATCGACGACTGCGCCCGCATGGAGATCGAACAACTCGTCGATGGTGCGTTTCGACGCGGGATCGTCGAAGGAAAAGTCGAAGTCGCCGGTGGCGCGCGGCAAAGGCGCGGGCGGGGCGCGCAGCAGTTCGTCGGCGGTCTCGGGTTCGGGCGCGGCCCTGGCGCGCGGCGCGTCGAACAGCCCGGCGAACGGATCGTCCGATGGCGATTCGCTGCTGACCGTGTCGTCGTCGCCCGAGACATCCACGCGCAACTGATAGCCGCCGATCTGCACCTGGTCCCCATGCGCGAGCGGCACGTCCTGGCCGGGATCGAGCGGCGCGCCGTTGACGAGCGCCGGGTTGCTGCCGCGATCGATCAGCCGGTACTGTCCGTCGCGCCGCACGATCTGAACGTGCAGGCGCGATACGGTGCGCTCCGCGTCGTCGAGCACGAGCCGGTTCGTCGCCGCGCGGCCGACCGTCCCGCCGTCGGCATCGAAGGTCGCCGCGAGCGGCACGCGCGGCGGCTGTCCGTTATGAAGCGTCACCGTGAGCGTGAGCATGGTTCCGCCGATTCAGTCGAACGCATAGACGAAGTCGTCCGCGCTCGCCGACAGACGAATGTGCGCGAGCGCGCGGCCTTCCGTGAGGCGCGTCAGATACTCCATCGAGATGCGCGGCAGCACGGTGTTCGTGAGCAGCGCGTCGATCACGCGGCCGCCGGATTCCGCTTCCGTGCAGCGCGAAACGATGAGCTTTACCGCGTCGTCGTCATAGTCGAACGGAATGCCGTGATTGTCCGCGACGCGGCGGCGGATACGCGTGAGTTGCAGGCGCACGATGTCGGCCATCATCGCGTCAGACAGCGGGTAGTACGGCACCGCGACGAGCCGCCCGAGCAGCGCGGCGGGAAACACGTCGAGCAGCGGCCCGCGCAATGCGCGCGCGAGCGCTTCGGGCGCGGGCGGATTGGCCGGATCGCTGCACATCGACATGATGAGCTCCGAGCCGACGTTCGACGTGAGCAGGATGATCGTGTTCCGGAAGTCGATCGCGCGGCCTTCGCCGTCTTCCATCCAGCCCTTGTCGAAGACCTGGAAGAAGATCTCGTGAACATCGGGATGCGCCTTCTCGACTTCATCGAGCAGCACGACGCTATACGGCCGGCGGCGCACCGCTTCGGTGAGGATGCCGCCCTCGCCATAACCGACGTAGCCGGGCGGCGCGCCCTTCAGCGTCGACACGGTATGCGCCTCCTGAAACTCGCTCATGTTGATGGTGATGACGTTCTGCTCGCCGCCGTACAGCGTTTCGGCAAGCGCGAGCGCGGTTTCCGTCTTGCCGACGCCCGATGTGCCCGCGAGCAGGAACACGCCGACCGGCTTGTCCGGATTGTCGAGCCGCGCGCGCGATGTCTGGATGCGCTTCGCGATCATTTCGAGCGCATGGCGCTGGCCGATCACGCGGCGGTCGAGCGCATCGGCGAGATTCAGCACGGCGGCAAGCTCGTTCTTGAGCATCTTGCCGACCGGAATGCCGGTCCAGTCCGCGACCACGCCCGCGATCACGCCGGCATCGACGCTCGGCAGGATCAGCGGGGCGTCGCCCTGAAGTTCGGCAAGACGCGCTTTCAGGCCGGCGAGCTTCGAAAGCAGGGCATCGCGCGAGTCCGATGCCGCATCGACGGCCTGGCCTTTCTCACGCAGCGCCGCGCGCAGCGAGAGCAGTTCGCCGACGACGCGCTTCTCCTCCTCCCAGCGCAACTCCAGCCCGCCGAGCGCATCGCGTTCGCGGGCGAGCATCGCGGCGACATCGGCGGCGCGCGTGCCGGTATCGACGCCCGCATTCGCTTCCCGCGCGACGATCTGCGCCTCCACTTCCAGCGCCTCGATGCGGCGACGGCAGTCGTCCACCTGCGGCGGGGTCGCGTGCTGGCTGACGGCGACGCGCGCACACGCGGTATCGACGAGCGATACCGCCTTGTCCGGCAACTGCCGCGCCGGGATGTAGCGATGCGACAGCCGCACGGCCGCCTCGATCGCCTCGTCGAGCAGCTGTACGCGATGATGCCCTTCCAGCACCGCCGCGACGCCGCGCAGCATCCGCACGGCCTTGTCCTCGTCGGGTTCGTGAACCTGCACCACCTGAAAGCGCCGGGTGAGCGCGGGGTCTTTCTCGATGTGCTTCTTGTACTCGGCCCACGTCGTCGCGCCGATCGTGCGCAGATCGCCGCGTGCGAGCGCGGGCTTGAGCAGATTGGCCGCGTCGCCGGTTCCGGCCGCGCCGCCCGCGCCGACCAGCGTATGCACTTCGTCGATGAAAAGAATCACCGGCTTCGGGCTCGCCTGCACTTCCTCGACGACCTGCCGCAGACGCTGCTCGAACTCGCCTTTCATGCTCGCGCCCGCCTGCAGCAGCCCGAGATCGAGCGACAGCAGCGCGACTTCGCGCAGCGGCGGCGGCACGTCGCCGCGCACGAGACGTTGCGCGAATCCTTCGACGACCGCCGTCTTGCCGACGCCCGCTTCGCCCGTCAGGAGCGGATTGTTCTGCCGCCGCCGCATGAGGATATCGACGAGCTGGCGGATTTCGTCGTCGCGGCCCGTGACGGGATCGAGCGTGCCGCGGCGCGCCTTCTCCGTGAGATCGGTGGCGTACTTGCGCAGTGCTTCCTGCCGCGCGGCGCCGCTTCCCGCCGCGTCGGCTTCGGGCGCGGGTGTCGAAGCATGCGGCTCGTCCTCGCGATCCTCGACCGAACCGGCGACGATGCGCGCGAAGTTATCGGACAGGTCATCGGGCTTGATGTGCTCGAATTGCCTCGACATGCCGAACAGCACGCTGCGCAGTCGCGGCGTCTTCAGCATGCCGACGAGCAGATGGCCCGTGCGGACTTTCGTCGCGCCGAACAGCAGCGCGCCGTAAACGAAGCCGCGCTCGATCGCGTCGCCGATGTGCTCGGAGATATCGGAGATGGATGTCGCCCCGCGCGGCAGGCGATCGAGCGTCGCGGTCATCTCGCGCGAGAGCACGGCGGCGTCGATGCCGTAGTGCGCGACGATCCGCTGCCAGTCCGAGTTCGGCGTCTCGACGATCTGCGTGATCCAGTGCGCAAGCTCCACGTACGGGTTGCCGCGCATCTTGCAATAGACCCTCGCGCCTTCGACGGTCTTGTAGCCGAGCTTGTTCAGCTTGCCGAACAGCGCGACGCGACTGATTTCCGCCATCGTCCGACTCCTTTCGTGGATGCGCGCACGCCGGCCGACGGCGCGTCCTCATCCGATAAGACGGCGCGGCGGCGGGCATTTTCAAGGCGCTTTCGATTCGGCATCGAGCGCGAGGTCGGCGCAATCGGCGTGGCGGCTTTGCAGGCCAAGCCACGTCGAGTAGCCGAGCCGTCCATAGCGGCCGGGCTGCGCGGTCGGAACCTCGTCGGCGGCGAGCACGAGTTGCGCGTCCCACGCGAGTTCGCCGTTCAGATGCTGGCGCACGAACGCGACGAGCGTCGGCAGCGCGCTGCCGTCCGGCAGCAGCGATTCGAACTGAGCGAGCGACAGCGGCCCGATCACGAGCCGGAACGCATGCTGACGATCCCATACCGCACGGCCCAGTACCGCGCCGCGCCCGAGATGCGCGCCATGGCGTCGCAATGCGGTGCGCTCGTCGGCTTGCAGCGTCATCCAGTGCCCGCGATACGGCTCAACCCGCACCGGCGCGCGCAAGAGCGCCCCGGCGATGGCTTCGAGCGCATCGGCGGGGCGCGTCTGCATGTTCCAGAGGCCCGCGAAATGCAGCTTCGCGTGATCGGAGACGGCATCGCGATGACGGCTCGCTTCATCGGCGAGACCGATCAGCGCGCCGGTGTAGAACGCGAAGCGGTCGTGGCCCGGCCGGTCCAGCGCATTGACCGGCCGCCCCTGCGCCCACGCGCGATAAAACAGCAGCAGGAAGCGATGCAGCAGCGTATCGAGCAGCCGCGCGAAGGCCCGGTCGCCGTGATGCAGCACGCGCTCGCGGATGAAATCGGTCAGATGCAGCGGCAGCGGTCCGTTGGGGCCGAGATAGCCGAAGAAGCGCTGGGCGAGACGCGGGGCGCGTGCGCCGTCCGTCTGTTCCAGCGCCGCAAGCGGGGCGGGCGCAAAGGCCAGCGACACGTCTTGCGCGAGCCGCACGGGCTCATCGACAGGACGCGCGCCGCAGCCGAGGCGTGGCAGGTGCGGCGTCATCGCTTCGATGTGCCGCATCACGCGATAAAAATCATGCCGATGCGGCGTGGCGGCGACGGCATCGAGCAGAGCGGACAGCTCGCGCGGGAGCGCAGGCGGCGGCTCGTCGCGCGCCGCCTCGCTCAGAAGATGGCTCTCGTGCCGCATCGCGGTGGCAGCCGCAGAATCTCGCCGCGCGTGCTCGTCGACAGGACGGTCTGCACGAACGAATTGATCGACACGTAGCGCGCGAAGAAGCGTTCCAGCACGCAGCCGAAGAGCCATGCGCTGCCGCCCTGAAACGCGAGATCGTCGACGCGCACGTCGATCGTCAGGCCGCGCCCGAACGCGATCGGACCCGGCATCGGCAGACGGCGCACGACGGGTTTCGCATCGACGGCGACGACGCCTGCAACCTGCGCGCGGCCGGCCTGATCGACGTCCGGCACATGCAGCGCGAGCAGCGCGCGAAGGGCGGCGGCGGCATCGCGCGAGCCGTGGCCGAGCGACAGATAGTGCAGCGAAAGCTGGTCGATCAGCCGCCAGCTTCGCGCCGCGTCGAGGTTCGCCGGCGCGGGCCGCGACGGACCGCTCACGCAGCGCACGTCGGCGACGGGGGCGGCGATGTCGAGCGAGAATCCGCCGCTCGCGCCGCCGCGCGGCATCAGGAGCGGCAGGTCGCGGTTGGTGCAGAGCGTCGCGAACGCGAGTTGCCGCAGCGAGCCGCGATACGGCGCGGCGTTCGGATCGACGATGGATACAAACGTCTCGCTGCCGACATACTCGGTGCGCGCGCCGCTCTTGCGCCGCCCGGCCGGCACGATGCGCGGCTCGCGCTCGGTCGTGAAGTAGGCCGCGTCGCCGGGGCGGTCGGCGAGGAAGTCGCCGTAGAACGGGTGAAACGTCTGCTCGGCGTCGTCGCTCGCGCCGTAGCCCGACACGCCGGTCACCGAATGCACTTCGAAATCCAGCGGATGCGTGCGGTCCGGCACCACATGAAAGCGCGCGGCGGCGTCCGTCACGAGCGCGCGGTCGGCCTGCTTCGGGAAGAGATTGATCGCAGGCACGCAATCGAGCAGCACGTGGCCTTTCGTGACGATGCGCTCCAGCGTCGCATCGCTCGTGGCGAGCAGAAAGGTCAATTCGATTTCGCGCGCGGCGAACGACGGCAGCACGTCCGCCAAACCGTCGATGCGCGCGAAGCGGAAGCGTTCGGGCAACGCGAAATACTCGTGCAGCAGGCGATAGCCCTGGAACGCATTGGGCGTGACGGGCAGCAGCGCTTCGGCGTCGCTGAAGCCGGCGGGCGCGAGGGCGTCGGCGGGAAGAACGGCGAGCGTGCGGCTAGGGCGCTCGGGCGTCGATACGACGATCGCAAGCGTGCCGGCCATCACAGTTTCGTACAGCCGATACGCCGTTTCGTCGCCGCCCGCGAAATAGAGGCTGAGCGCATCGAGGCCGAGCGTATCGAACGAGAAACCTTCGGCCGCCGCAAGCCGGATGCGCAGCGCGCCCTGCACGCGATTCGCAATCGGGCGGGTTCCGGACAGCGCCGCGAGCGGCAAGTCCTGCACCTGCGCGAGATAGCGCGCTTCGGTCAGCTCGACGGGCCACAGCGTGAGGTCGGCGGCGGTGCGGAACTCGCAGGGCGGCGCGTCAGCGGACGTCATCGGCGCGATAAGCGAGGCGCCGCGCGGCACGACGAAGCCATCGGCGAGATTCGGGCTCGCAAGATCGGGCGCGAGACGCGCGATGAGCATCGCAGGCGTCGGACAGGCGGCCTGCGGCAGCACCACATGCGTAAGTTGCTGCGTGAAGCGCGGAAACTCCTCTTCGATCTTCAACTGGACGCGCGCCGCGAGAAACGCGGTGCCTTCGAGCAGACGCTCGACGTACGGATCGGCCACCTCCATGCCATTGATGCGGCTCATCCCGAGCCGCGCCGCGATCTTCGGAAACTGCTGCGCGAACTCCGCGCCCATCTCCCGCAGATGCGCAAGCTCGGTGTTGTAGTGACGCAGAAGGCGCGGGTCCATGTCAGCGCGGCAACTCCATCACGGTGATGCCGCCTTCCTCGAGATCGATCTGCGTGCGCAGCGCGAATTCGAGCGGCACCGGTTGCGCCCACAACAGGCCGCGAATGACGAGCGCGATCTGGTTGTGCATGTCGAGCACGGAGCGGTCGAGCACCGGTTCGATTTCGAGCGACGACGGATCGATGCGCGGCTCGAAGCGTTCGATCGCCTGACGGATCGCCTGTTCGAGTATCACCGTGTCGATGGTCGAAGCGAAGCGCCCGGACAGGCACGGCAAGCCGTAATTGAGCACCGACGCGAACGCATGCGTGAAGTGCTCCTCGCTGATCGCGCCGCCGATGTTCGTCGTGTTGAAGAGCCACGATACGTCGCGCAGCACGGCCGCGCGCAGGGTTCGATGCGACATGAAGCGCTCGCTGGCGGGATCGGCGGGGGCGGCGGGATCGTCGTCGATCAGGCGATCGAGCAATGACGGCTGCAGGCGGTCGGGGTCCATGTCAGCTTACCCGCCGCGTGGAGACGTCGAGCGTGAAGATCACGTCCGCGCCGCGGCTGCCGGTTTCGGTCTGCGGCGCGCAGGTCATCGTGATCTGCTGCGCGGAGAGCTCGAACACTTCGCAGGGCCGCGCAAAGCGTGCGCTCGTGAAGATGTGATAGTTGCGGATATACGCCTGCTCCAGCTTCATGGACAGATATTCAATCTGCACGCCGTTGTCCGTCCCGGCCGCCTTGTAGCAGCGGATATGCGCCAGCGCGAGCAATTCGGCCTGCGCGCAGAGCTTCGCGAGAACGGGCGAAGCGGAGTCCACCATCTTGATGACGCCGAGCGCCGTCACGCGCATGTCGTTCGCGTTGAGCGCGGCGGCATGCGGCGCGGCTTCATAACCTTGCGCCCAATGCCAGCCGTGAATCTGCATCGGCGTGTCCCAGTCGCCGCGTTTCTTCGCTTCGCCTTTGACCGGCGTGTTGCTGCGCTTCGGCACGACGTGCAGGAACATGTCGTCGGATTGCGTGAGCGCGAGGAAGTCGAACTGACTCAGCACGTCGAACGTGAGGCTGCTGTGCAGGCGCGGCGGCTCGTTGGTTGACATCGTGCTCATCCGGGTGATGGGTCGTCGAAGATAAGACGGCGCGCCACGGACGATTTTGAACTTCAAAAGCAGGCGTCCCGTTTCGTTTACCGGTTGGATTGCATGCGTACGACGCCTGCAACGCACTGGACCGGACCACGACGGAGGACCGCATGAGTACCATCGACTGCTATGTGAAGATTGACGGAATCGAGGGCGAGAGCAAGCACAAGGGGGCCGAAGGGCAGATCGAGGTACAGGGCTTCGAATGGCAAGTCACCAACGCAAGCAATCCGACGACGGGCGGCGGCAGCGGCATCGGCAAGGCCATGCCGGGCGTGTTCGTGTTCTCACATCTCTACGACAAGGCGGCGCCTACCATCCAGAAGAGTTGCGCGACCGGCAAGCACATCGCGAGCGTCAAGTTCACGATGAACAAGTCGGGCGACGGGCAGAAGGAGTTCCTCACGGTCACGCTGAAACAGGTGACGGTATCGAAGGTAGACATGCGGTGCGACCAGCGCGGCTATCCGGAGAACACGGTGGAGCTTTCGTTTGCGGATATCGAATTCGAATACAAGCCGCAGGACGACAAGGGCGCGATGGGCGGCGCGGTGAAGTTCGGCTGGGACGTGCGCAGCACCGAAGTCCGTTGACGTCATGCCGAACCGATAGCCATGAACGAAGCCGTCGCGCAAAAGCCGCTCGCTACCGTCGACACGCCGCTCGGCGACGACGTGCGCTTCCTGAGCCTGCGCGCGAGCGCCGAACTCGGGCGCATGCCGCGTTGCGAACTCACGCTCGTCGCCAAGCGCGCGGATATCGACTTCAGCCGCATTCTGGGCAAGCGCGTGAGCGTCTCGCTCACGGTGCCGAAGGCGAAGCCGCGCGTGTTCGGGGGCTACGTCGTCGGCTTTCGGCAAACCGGCATGCGCGGAAGGCTCCACGTCTATGAAGCGGTGGTGCGGCCGTGGCTGTGGCTGCTTTCGCGGCGCAGCAACTGCCGCATCTTTCAGAACAAGACGGTGGAGGAAATCGTCAAGGCCGTGTTCGCCGATCCGGTGTACAAGGGCCTCGAATTCGGCGAGATCAAATGGAAGGCCAATGCGCGAAAGCATCCGCCGCGCGAATACTGCGTGCAGTACCGCGAATCCGACTTCAACTTCGTAAGCCGCCTGCTCGAAGACGAGGGCATCTACTACTGGCTGCAGGACAAGGACGGCAAGGAATCGCTGATATTCACCGATACGCTCGCCGCGCACGAAAGCGTCGCGGGCTGCGAATCGCTGCCGTATGGCGCGGTGATGGCCGCCGCGCCCGATGCCGAGTTCGTCAGCGAATGGCGCTTGCAGCACGCGATCGAAACGCGCAACTGGCTGCTCACCGATTACGATTTCAAGCATCCGTCGCGGCCGCTGCAGAAACAGGCCGTCAAGCAGATGGAAGGCTTCGACGCGTTTTCGGGCCTCGAGCATTTCGATTATCCCGGCGGCTATGTCGAAGCGGATCATGGCGACAGCCGCGCGAAATCGCGAGCGGACGAATGGCGAGTGGAAGGCAGCGTGCCGGACGATCCCGGCATCAACTGGCATGAGGCCGAGGGTCGCACGAATGGCAGGAGCGTGCGCGCCGGGGCGCTGCTCAAGCTGACGCGGCATCCGCGCAACGATCAGAACATGCAGTATCTCGTCACGCGCACGCGATATGAGATCGATATCGCCGATTACGAAGCCTTCGACGGCGCGCAGTCGAATCGCTGCGAATGCTGGTTCTCCGTGATCGACGCAAAGCAGCCGTTCGCGCCGGCCCGCACCGCGCGCAAGCCCTTCGTGCAGGGTCCGCAGACGGCGGTCGTCGTCGGGCCGGGTGGTGATGAAATCTATACCGATCAATATGGCCGCGTGAAAGTGCAGTTCTTCTGGGACCGGCAAGGCAAGCGCGACGAGAACAGCTCATGCTGGATACGCGTATCGCAGCCGTGGGCCGGCAAGGGCTGGGGCGCGATTGCGATTCCGCGCATGGGGCAGGAAGTGATCGTCGATTTTCTGGAAGGCGATCCCGACCGGCCGATCATCACCGGCCGAGTCTATAACGCCGAGCAGATGCCGCCGTACGACTTGCCCGCCAACATGACGCAGTCGGGCATCAAGAGCCGCTCCACCAAGGGCGGCAGCGGGGCAAATTGCAACGAGCTGCGCTTCGAGGACAAGAAGGGCGCGGAGCAGGTGTTGATCCACGCGGAGAAAAATCAGGATATCGAAGTAGAGAACGATGAAACGCACTGGGTCGGGCGTGACCGCAAGAAGAACATCGATCACGATGAAACGACGGTCGTGAAGCATGACCGGACGGAGACCGTCGGCAACAACGAGAAGATCGAGGTCGTCGTCGACCGGAACGAGAAGGTCGGACAGAACGAGACGATCGCGATTGGCCAGAACCGCACCGAGACGGTCGGTGCGAACGAAAAGATCACCATCGACAAGAACCGCACCATCCTCGTCAAGATGATGGAAACCGCCAGCGTGCTGTTGCAGCGGACGCATTTCGTCGGCATCAACGAGACCATTACGGTTGGCGCGGCGCAGGAGATCGTGATCGGCGCGTATCAGACGCTGAAGGTGGTCGCTTATCAGAAGGTCAGCGTGGGCGCGGATCAGACCGTCAATGTCGACGGCGATCAGAAGACGACAGTCGGCGGCGATCAGACGCTCGCCGTGACGGGTGCGCAGACTGTTACGGTCGGCAAGGACATGGGCGAGACCATCGACGGCGCGCAGTCGAGCACGGTGAAAAAGTCGCGCACGACGTCCGTCACGGAGGACGATACGTTGACCGTCGGTAAGAACCTGCAGATCGACGCGGGCGATTCGATCACGCTCGTCACGGGTGATGCCAGCATCACGATGAAGAAGGACGGCACGATCGAGATCAAAGGGAAAAATATTCTGATTGACGGGAGCGGCAAGATCAACGTCAAGGCGGATAGCGACATCGTGATGAAGGGATCGAAGATCTTGCAAAACTGACGCGCGTCTTGTTGCGTCAGATGTCGTGAATCGACTTGATCCAACCAGCCAGCACCGCGAGAACGAGCAGCACGATGAGCGATTTACCCGGCATCGAAAGCGCGCGTTGCGGCTTCGCATGGCGACGCATGTTGCCGATGATCGCGCCCGCCATCGCACCGGGCAGCGCCGCGAGCGATGCGACGCACAGGTAAAGCAGAACCGACGTCAGCGCGGAATCGAGCGTCGATTGCGCGTTCAGTTCGATGGTCACGAGCCCGCCGATGCTCATCACGATTCCCGCAACCGATCCCGCGCACAGGCCGTACAGCGCATTGAAGGCACCCGGACGCGATGCCGCGATGAGCGCCGCGAGCGCCGCTGCGAACGCAATCGGCATGACGAGCGCATAGCCGCTGCTGCCCGCGCGTTCCGCGAGGCGAAAGAGCGGCGTGAACGACGCGTGAATCGCGTCGGCGAGGCCGGCTGGAAGAAACTTTCGATACCTGAGCAATGCTATCCATGCGCAGAAGATGAGACCGGTCACGAGTCCCGTCGACACTGCGCGCGCCGGGCGAAACTCGGCAAAACGCAAAGAACGTTCGACGTCCGGGGCGGCATCGAGAAAGACCCATGCGGAAACAGGCCGGTTGCGGCGCGTGCGCCCGAACCATCGCGCGGACCACGGATACAGCCACGCCGCGAGCGCCCCGACGACGAGCGGCGGCGCGATCATCACGAGCGACGTATAGAAGCTGTTGTCAGGCCCGAGCGCCACGAGCGATGCGGACGCGAACGCGCCCCAGCCGAACATCGCCGCGACGAGCGCGATGGAAAGCGCGCCGGTCAGCATTAGCACCGGCAACGGCGACGCGCTTCTGACCGTCACGCCGACCCACGCGGCTGCCGCCCGCGCGATCCAGTTGCAGATCAGCCAGCAGCCGATGATCGCGAAGACGAGCGCGATTACGTGTACTTCCAGCAGCCCGAGTGCATGGCCCGTCGAAAGTTGCAGCGCGGATGGCCCGCCAAGCATGAATTCCGCGCCGATCAGCACCTGGTTCAGGAAGTAGCCCGACGCGAAGAGCGCGCCGGCTGCAGCGGTGCCTTCGACGGGATTCCGGCCGTCGAGCACCGCTGCATACGCGCTGCGCCAGATGCCGGTGCTAAGCGCGCCGATGGCGAATACCATGACGACGAGCGGCGTAACGAGCGACGCAATCACCGACACGCGCGCCACCGCGCTCGTCGACCCTGGTGGCACGAAGCCGATGAGGAAGCCGTTTACCGTCTGGATGACGACTCCCGCCGCAAAGCCGATGCCGAGCGCGTCCCACTTGTCGAGACGAAAGAGCGGCGTGGTATCGGCGAGCACGGCGCGACGAGCATCGCCGCGCGGATGCAGGCTCAGATATGCGCGTGATCCACGCGGAGCAGCGGCGCTCATGCGCGCGAGCACGCGGTCGACGGCGGCGGGCGAGCCGTCCCATTGCGATGCCTGCAAATCCGCGTAAGACTCGCGCACGCGCAGCACCGACGCGCCGGACAGCAATACGAGCGCGCTCCAGAGCGCCGTCTTGGCAATCAGGAAGAGCGTTTGATGCCACGCGTGCGCGCTGAAGACGCCGACGCCGAGCAACGGAACGGCGCTTACCACGACGAACGCGAGACACGCCGATATCGTCATGAAGGTCTTGTCGATGTCGCGGTTACGAATGTGCGCCAGTTCGTGAAGGATGATCGCGTTGAACGCGGCGCGGTCCGCGTAGAAGCACTGCGCGACGAACGCCCCGCTGAGCGCGACGGTGTAATCGCCCCGGCGGCCGAACGCGACAGGCAGACCGCTCGCAAGCGGGTTCCAGACGAAGGACGGCGCGGGATTCAGGTGTGCCCGGTCACAGAGGCTTTGGAGCGCATCGAAAAGGCCGGGGGGATCGTTACGATCGACGGGTACGAGCCGTTGCGTCCTCAGCTTCCAGAGCGGAAAGAACCAGTAGAGCAGACCGCCGAGCGTCAGCGTGACGACGATGCCGGCGATCTTCCACGTCGATTGCGGCCTGAGCAGCGCCATGCACGTCGCGACCCGAGGCGCGAAGATCGATTGCTGCGACGCTTCCTGTGCGGCATTGAACACTTGGTTGACCACGCTCGATGCGCAGGCCGCGAGCGCATCTCTTTGTTCGGCGTGAAGGCTTTCCCAGAAGTGTGCGTAGAACTGGCTGCTGACACACACGATCAGAATTAACAGGAGATCGAATCTTAGCGTGATGTCGGACGGAAAAGGCAACGGGTTGAGCCGCCGCGCGCTCGCTGCCGATGCGTCGTGGTCCGGCATGATCCGCTCACTTGTCGGGCATTACGAACTGGGCGACGACCGCATCGGCGAGCCGCTGGGCTTGCGCCGGCTCGATGCGCAGGCGTTTGCCAGCGGCGATCACATGGCGATGCACTTCGCCCAGTTCCTTGCTGGTGAGGATCGGTGCGGCATCGGCGGGGGCGTCGGCGTCGCCATGGCGGAACATCTTTCTGACCGCGACCGACACTTCTTCCCCGATGACCGTCTCCGTCGCCTTCAACGCGATGTTGCCAAGCATCGGCAAGAGTTCGGAAACGACTTGAAGGACGAGCGGTGCGAAGAGAACCGAGAACGGATCGGGACCGAAGCCGAGGGCGGCATCCCCGTTGCGCGATGCTTTCTGCGCCGCCTGGGGATCGGCGAACCACGCTGCGCTGATCGTCGTGAAGAGCGGCAGTTCGTTGGGCGCGAGTTGCGCGAGGACATCGCGGGAAACGTCGCGGATCAAGTTGCGTTCAGCGGCAGTGTCCATGAGCCGGTCTCCGACGGTGTCATGCGTGATCGTTGGCTTGAACGTTAGGTTTCGGGTGAGGGGATGTCAAAGAGAATCGACGCCTGATGACCGCTTGCAATGCGACTAACGGTCAACCGTTGAAACCGACTTCAAATGACGCAAGGAAACGCACGTCTTCAGGAAGACGACTCAAGGCAACGCATTTCGCAAACGTCTTGGTTTCCAGGCGGGCGAGAAGACGAAGACGTTGCGCGGCAGGCAAGGTCGCGCAACGTCGTTCTATCGGCGCTCTGGCAGCGAACGATCAAGCGTTGAAGCCGCCATCGATCGTCAGGCTCGCGCCCGTCACGAATCCCGCCTCCGGTCCGACGACATAAGCGACCATCCCCGCGATTTCATCCGGATGCGCGTGGCGTTGCAGCGCCATGAGCCCATGCAGCGACGCGGCGAAGTCGCTCGACCCGGGGTTCATGTCCGTGTCCGTGGGACCGGGCTGGACATTATTGACCGTGATGCCGCGCGGACCGAGATCGCGCGCCATGCCCTGAACGAGGCCTCGCAGCGCGGACTTGCTCATCGCGTACGCGGCGCCGCCCGGGAAAGGCATGCGTTCCGCGTTGCAACTGCCGATATTGACGATTCGCCCGCCGTTTCCCATGTGCGGCAACACCGCCTTCACTGCGACGAACACGCCGCGCACGTTGATCTGCAACGTGGTGTCGAAGTCTTCGAGCGACAAGGTGTCCACTGGTCCGAGGAATAGCACGCCCGCATTGTTCACGAGAATGTCGATCTTGCCGAACGCAGCGGCGGCCTCGTCGACTGCACGGCTTAGCGCGACGGCGTCGCCGGCATCGGCTTGCAAAGCCAGCGCATGGCCGTCGTTTGCGACGATCTCTTCCGCCAGCGCATTCGCCGAGGCAGCCGATCCCTTATAGGTGAAGGCAACCTTGGCGCCATCGCGCGCCAGTCTTCGAACGATTGCCGCGCCGATGCCACGTGCGCCGCCGGTCACGAAAGCCACTTTGCCAGAGAGAGTCGAGGTCATTTGAGTGTGTTCCTGAGTAGTCGATGGACGAAGTATCGCCGCGCCGGCGGGCGTTGAGTAGCGTCGATTTAGACTATGACTTTCAACCGCCGGTATCGAATGATCATGGAAGCTCTCAACTTCGTCGAGTCATTCCTTCTGAGCGCGGAGCTTGGAAGTTTCTCCTCGGCAGCGAGGCGGCTCGGCATGACGCCGGCGGCGGTCAGTAAAAACATCGCCAGGCTCGAAGCGACACTCGGCATCCGCCTCTTTCAGCGCAGCACGCGCAGCCTGACGCTGACGCCGGCTGGCGAGCAGTTCCAGCGCGAGATCGCCGGACCGTTCGAGGCGGTAAGCAATGCCTTCGCGGGCGCGGCGATGATCGACGGCAAACCGTCGGGGACGCTCAAGGTCAGCGTGGCGCTGGCATTCGGCCGCGAATATCTGGTGCCGATGCTCGGTGCGTTTCTCGATCGGTATCCCGGCATCGTGCCCGACTGGCACTTCGATAACCGGCCTGTCGATATCATCGCGGAAGGCTTCGACGTGGCGATTGGCGGCGGCATCGAACTGACATCGACGATCGTGGCGCGCGAACTGGCGCGAACGCATATCGTCGTGGTGGCGTCGCCTTCGTTCATGGCGGGGCGGAAGATGCCGACGCATCCGTCCGAACTCATCGGCTTCGATGGCATCGCGCGGCGCTCGCCCACGACCGGGCGGCTGCGTGCGTGGACGTTGATCAATCAAGTGGGCGAACAGTGCGTCGCGGAGTTCCGCACGCGGATGATCTTCGACGATCCCGAAGCGATCGCGCATGCCGCGATGCTCGGACAAGGTCTTGCGCTCCTGCCGATGCCTCACGCCGCGCCGGGATTGTCGAACGGCACGCTCGTCCGGCTGCTTCCCGCATGGTATGCGGAACAGAATCCGATCTCGCTTTACTATCCGAAGCGGACGCTGCTTCCGGCCAGGACGAGAGTGTTCATCGACTTCGTGGTGTCGACGTTCGAGCAAGGCAGGCTCGCGTCGAAGTTCGATGCGCGTATCTGATTGCGCTGTGATGGCGGTCGCTTGAATAACCGACAGTTAAAGGCACGGATAACGTTGCGTCAGCAGAAAGTTCGTGCCCGGCGTGGCTATGCCTTCTCCGTCGATGACGCTCGGATCAGCCCAGACAGACCGCCTTCCGCATCGCTTGCGGTTATGTGCGTCACCACACATCGCGCGTCTCCGACAAGCATGACACCCCTCATCGACGTGCCCGTCTGCTCTTGCCGCGACCGGGCGCGCCTTGCGCGAACATCGGCATCCTGCTGAGAATCCAGTCGAGCAGTTCCTGCGGACCTGCGGCAAGCGGCCGTCCCGTTTTCACGAGGAGCCTGGCCTGCGCACTTTCGAAGAGCGGATGCGCGATCGGGATGATGGTCAGCTCGCCGCTGGCGAGTTCGCGATACGCCGCGAACTCGCCGATCAGCGTGATGAAATTCTCCGCCGCGACGAAGCGCTTCAAGGCGCTGAGCGAGTTGGTCGTGAGCGTCGGACGGATGGCGAGGTTGTCGGTCGTCTCCAGCATCTTCACGACATGACCGATGCCGAAGCTCGGCGGCATCAGCGCGAGCGGATAGTCGAGCAGGTCGCCGATCTGCGCGACGCCCCCGCGTTTCGCCAGCGGATGATCGCGCCGCGCGAGCAATACGACAGGCTGCGGCGAGCTTGCACGAATCTCGATACGCTCGTGCGGCGGCGGGTTATACGCAAGTCCGATATGCGCGCGGCTCTCTGCCACTTCATCGAGCAGGTCGTCGACGGCGAGCATCTTCACGTCGATCTGAAGTCGCGGATAGCGGGCACAGAACGGCGCGAGCACGTCGTCGACGAGCGTATCGACATAGCCTTCGCTTACCGCAAGCCGAACGTGGCCTCGCTGCAAGCCTTTCAGCGCGTGCAACTGGTCTTCGAGCTTCTCCTGTTGCGAGCGATAGCCGCGCCAGAACTCCAGCAGATGAAACGCCGCTTCGGTTGGCCGCACGCCGCGCGCCTCGCGTTCGAAGAGCGTCGTGCCGAGTTCGTCTTCGAGCAGCTTGATTTGCCGCGCGATCACGGACGGCGATGTGTTGAGGTGATCCGCCGCGCCGCGAATCGTGCCGTGCGAAAGCACTTCGTGGAAGTAGCGCAGGCGTTGCTGGTTGATTTCGCGCATGGTCGACCTTCCTCTGTGTTGCTCAAAAGGCAACGATATGTGAACTTAGTTGCTCTTGCTCGCACAGTAGCACAGGCTCAACATGGCCTTACCCGATGAAGGGAAGAGACCCAGGAGACGCCCATGTCGACGATTCAGATGCAGCAAGGCAGCCGCGCGGTTGCGGCGCTCTACAGCAGAATCAACTGGCGGCTGCTGCCGCTGCTCATCGCGTGCTACATGTTCGCGTATCTGGATCGCGTGAACGTGGGCTTTGCGAAACTCCAGATGCAAAGCGATCTCGGCTTCTCCGACGCGGCATATGGCGTCGGCGCGGGCATTTTCTTCATCGGCTATGTGCTGTTCGAGATTCCGAGCAATCTGATGTTGCCGAGGATCGGCGCGCGGCTCACGTTCAGCCGCATCCTGGTGCTGTGGGGCATTACGTCGGCATGCATGCTGTTCGTGCGCAACGTGCCCGCGTTCTATGCCATGCGCTTCCTGCTCGGTGTGTTCGAAGCGGGCTTCGCGCCGGGCATGATCTATTACCTGTCGCGCTGGTACGGGCCAAAGCGGATGGCGCGGGCCATCGCGCTCGTGTTCGTTGCGGGGCCAATCGGCGGTGTGGTCGGCGGGCCGTTATCCGCGTGGCTGATGTCGTCGCTCGCGGGCGTCGGCGGCTTGTCCGGCTGGCAGTGGATGTTTCTCGTCGAAGGTCTGCCGTGCCTGGCGCTCGGTGCGCTCGTCTGGTTCACGCTCGCCAATCGTCCTGCCGATGCGCGCTGGCTCACGTCAGAGGAGAAGCGTCTGGTGGAAGCGGAAGTCGGCGGCAACGGCGGGCATGAACATCGAATCGATTCGTTTTCCGAAGTATTGCGAAATCCGCGTGTCTACCGGCTGGCGCTCGCGTACTTCTGCATCATCTTTCCGATCTACGCGATGAGCTTCTGGCTGCCGACGCTCATCAAGGAACAGGGCGTGAACGATACCCTCCACTCGGCTGGTACGCCGCGATTCCGTATGTTGCCGCTGCAATCGCCATGTACGCGGCAGGACGCCGTTCCGATGCAGTGGGCGAGCGCCGCTATCACAGCGCATTGCCGGCGCTCGCCGCGGCGGCGCTGCTTGCTGTTACGCCGTACGCATCCGGCCATCTCGGCGCGACGCTCGCGCTGCTCACGGCGGCAACCGCCTGCATGTGGATGGCCTACACGGTGTTCTGGGCAATACCGTCGGAGACCATTGCAGGTCCGGCTGCGGCGGGCGGCATTGCGCTCATCAACACGATCGGCCTGTCGGGCGGCTTCTGGGGCCCGGCGGCGCTCGGCTGGGTGAAATCCGCGACGGGCAGCACGAGCGGCGGCCTGCTTCTGATGGCGTGCATGGCGGCGCTCTCGTGCGTGCTGATCCTGACGAACAAGCGCACGGTTGCCGCTGCGAAAGCGCGCACGGCTTGATTTTCCATCGAAGACGATCTCCCAAGGAGCGCCAGCATGAAGATTCTGATCGCAGGATTCCAGCACGAAACGAACACCTTCGCGCCGACGAAGGCCACTTACCAGAGCTTCATCCAGGGCGAAGGCTTTCCGCCGATGGCGCACGGCGCGGATGTGCTGAAGCTGCGCGACGTGAACGTGCCGATCGGCGGCTTCATTCAATGGGCCGAAGCGCGCGGCCACGAACTGTTGCCGGTCATCTGGGCGGGCGCGAGCGCATCGGCGCACGTGACGGAGGATGCGTACGAGCGCATCGCGGGCGTCATCGTCGATCAGGTGAGGAAGGGCGGCTTCGATGCGATCTATCTCGACCTGCACGGAGCGATGGTCGCCGAGCATCTCGATGACGGCGAAGGCGAGCTGCTGGCGCGCGTGCGGCGCGTCGTCGGCGATGCGATGCCGCTCGTGGTATCGCTCGATCTGCATGCGAACGTGACGTCGCGCATGTTCGAACTCGCTGATGCGCTCGTCGCGTATCGCACGTATCCGCATGTCGACATGGCCGAGACCGGACTGCGCGCCGGGCAGTTGCTTGCGCAACGCATTGAGCATGGCAAGCCGTTCCATCGCGCGATGCGCCGCGTGCCGTTCCTGATTCCGGTGAATGGCATGTGCACGCTCGTCGAACCGGCGCGTGGCATGTATGGCACGCTGGAAACGCTCGAACGCGAAGTTGCTTCGTTATCCTTCGCGCCGGGTTTTCCGGCATCGGACTTCGAGGAATGCGGACCGGTATTCTGGGGCTACGCGCTCGATCAGGCATCGGCGGACCGTGCCGTCGATACGCTCCTCACGCAACTTGTCGATGACGAAGCCCGCTGGGACGTGCCGTTCCTCACGCCCGATGAAGCCGCCCGCGAAGCCATCGACGCGAGCCGCGATGCATCCGGCCCGGTCATCATCGCCGATACGCAGGACAACCCCGGCGTCGGCGGCGATTCGAACACGATGGGCATGGTCCGCGCGCTGTTGCGCAACGGCGCGCGAGAGGCCGCCGTGGGCGTCATCTGGGACGAGCACGCGGCACAGGCCGCGCATCGGGCGGGCGTGGGAGCGCGCATCAGGCTTGCGCTCGGCGGCGGCTCGAACGTGCCGGGCGACTCACCCCTTGAAGGCGAGTTCGAAGTCGAGTATCTGTCGGATGGCCGTTTCCGTTTCGATGGCCCGATGCTCAACGGCATGACCGGCGAACTCGGGCCGACCGCGTGTCTGCGTATCGAAGGCGTGCGGATCGCGGTGAGCAGCATCAAGATGCAAGTGTTCGATCGCAATCTCTTTCGCGTGGCGGGCATCGAGCCTGAACGCATGAAAGTTCTCGTGAACAAGAGCTCGGTGCATTTTCGCGCCGATTTCGAGCCGATAGCGGCGCGCATTCTCGTCGCCAAAGCGCCGGGTCCGATGGCCGCCGATCCGGCCGAACTGCCGTGGCGCAATCTCGACGCGCGCATGCGTGTGCGCCCGATGGGGCCGACGTTGGCCGCGTTGCGCGCATCGGCTGCGTGACTATCGCCGCCTCGCCCATTCGACAAGAAACATCAACGGAAAGGAGAAAAACACCATGACGGACGAGATCAACGCGCGGCGCCGCCGCTTTCTGGGCACGACCATCGCAAGCGTCGGCGCGATGCAGCTCGGCCTGAGCGACTTCGCGTTCGCGCAGACGTCCAGGCCGGCGCGGGCATCATCGACGGCGGGCTTCGCCGATATCCGCCAGATCGATGCAGGCGCGCTCAACGTGGGTTATGCGGAAGCAGGGCCGGCGAATGGCCCCGTCGTGATTCTTCTGCACGGCTGGCCTTACGACATCTACAGCTTCGCCGAGGTCGCGCCGCTGCTCACGGCGCAGGGTTATCGCGTGATCATGCCGTATCTGCGCGGCTACGGTTCGACGCGCTTCCTGTCCGCCGACACGCCGCGCAATGGCCAGCAGGCCGTGGTGGCGGTGGACATCATCGCGCTCATGGATGCGCTCAAGATTCCGCAGGCGAGCTTCGGTGCGTTCGACTGGGGCGCGCGCACCGCGAACATCATCGCGGCGCTGTGGCCGGAGCGCGTGAAGTCGATGGTGTCGGTGAGCGGCTATCTGATCGGCAGCCAGAAGGCGAATGAGACGCCGCTGCCGCCGAAGGCCGAGCTCGCGTGGTGGTATCAGTTTTACTTCGCGACCGAGCGCGGGCAGAAGGGCTACCAGGCAAACCGTCACGACTTCAACAAGCTGATCTGGCAACTCGCGTCGCCCAAATGGGACTTCGATGACCCGACGTATGACCGCTCCGCGCGATCGTTCGAGAATCCCGATCATGTCGCCGTGGTGATTCACAACTATCGCTGGCGTCTCGGTCTCGTGCAGGGCGAGCCGCAATACGACGCGCTCGAGCAGCGTCTTGCGAGCGCCCCCACGATCAGCGTGCCGACCATCACGATGGAAGGCGACGCCAATGGCGCACCGCATCCCGATCCTTCCGCGTACGCGAAGAAGTTCACGGGCAAGTACAAGCATCGCAACGTGTCGGGCGGCATCGGACATAACCTGCCGCAAGAAGCGCCCAAGGCATTCGCCGACGCGGTGATCGAAGCGGACCACATGTAATTGCTCACTCCGGTAAAACGTACCCGGTAAATGTTATCGGACCTCATCTCCCACTTTTAAACGTTTGCGAAACTTGAGTGCGTCCCCTCGGCGCGCTCAAGTATTACTTACCAGCTTGGCTGCCAGCGATCGCAAACGTTTTCCCTTTCGACCGATAAATAAGCGATTCTTTCGCGCGTCGCCCGAGCGAAATATGTTTCGACTTATTTTCATACGTAAAAAAGTGTAACGACGACAGGTAAAAAAGAACTGTCTATAGTTCAGATCATTGAACTTTAACGGTCCTCCTTACCTGTCATGAAAAACGCAAAAGAAAGCACCAAGGAAGTTTTACCGGTTGCGTCTAACGATGCGCCGTTCTCGCGCCGCAGATTCCTGTCGGTGTTGATGGCCGGCGCCGGTGGCGCGGCATTGTCGGCATGTGGCGGCGGCTCCGACTCCGCAGGCGACGCTGGCGGCGTCGCGAAAAGCGTTGCGAAGGCAAGCACGGTCTCTCTGTCCGGCGCGACGACTCCGCCGGCGGCATCCATCACCGACAGCAGCGGTGTGGTATGGACGCTCCTCAACGGCCGGGTGATGAAAAACGGCACGGGCGTGTCGACGGGTTCGAGCGTCGCGCAGGCGCTGATCCTGTATTTCAACGGCATCATCTACGCGCAGAACTCGAGCGGCGTCTGGTATCAGAACGGCTCGCCGTGGAAGAACATCGGCACGATCGATCCGCGCAACGTGGTGAAGCCGTCGAACACGTCGCTGTTCTATGGCATCAACGGCCACATGGCCTGGGGCTCGGGCATCTACAACACGATGACCGCCGAGCAGCAGCTCGCCATTCTGAAAGACCTCGGCGTGACGATGTATCGCTGCGACACCGCCGACGCGGGCATGTCGATGACGCTCGCGATGGCGCTGCGCGGCGCGTTCGCAGGCAGCGGCGTCGGCATCATGCCGGTGCTCAATCCGCGTTCGGCAGGCTGGGACCCGAAGGGCACCGAAGCCGCCGCCTATTCGCTCGGCTATGACTTCGCGGTGCGCTGCACGCAACCGCTGAAGGGCCTCGTCACGCATATCGAATGCGGCAACGAACTGGATACCGTCGGCCTGCAACTCGGTGGCGACGGCAGCCAGACGTCGGACTGGAACCCGGCCGAGTGGCCGTCGTTCCGGGGCGTGATCCGCGGCATGATCGCGGGCGTGAAGGCGGTCGATCCGACCATCAAGTGCGGCGTGAACGTCGGCATTCCGATGGCCTATCGCGCGCTGCAAATGCTGTGGAACGGCATCACGCCGAACGGCACGGCGACGGGCGTATCGGGCGCGGCGACGCTTCAGTGGGACTACACGACGTATCACTGGTATCACAGCTCGGGCAAGATCGAGTGCGCGGGGCGCAACAACGCGTGCATCAACGTGCTGCAAGTGCTGAAGGACTCGTTCAACGTGCCGATCTGGCTGACGGAATGGGGCTGGTCCGGTTCGGCGGATTCGGCGACGGCGCAATCGGCGTATGTGCAGGAAACGATGGCGTCGTACTACGCAATCAAGGACAAGTACAACATTGAAAGCGTAATGATGTACGCGGTCATCGACCCGAGCTACGGGCTGATTCAGGGCGATGGCGTCACGAAGAATCCGGCGTACGCCACGTTCAAGAACTTCATTGCGGCGAATCCGGTCAAGACGGCGTAACGGTCGAACGGGGTCGAACGGATCGAGCGGAACGCGCCTTCGGATCGCGAGGGCATCCGGCATAATGCCTCGACCATTCCACAACGAATTCGAGGTGCCGATGCTGCTGTCTGAACAGAACGTACTCGTGACCGGCGGCGCACGCGGGCTGGGTGCCGCGATCGTCGAGGCGCTCGCACGCGAAGGCGCGAGCGTCGTCGTGAACTATCGCCGCAGCGAAAGCGGGGCAATGGCGCTCGCCGAGCGGCTCGGTCCGCGCGTCGTCGCGCTTCAGGGCGATGTCACCGATGCGGCATCCGTCGCGCGTCTTTTCGACGAGGCGCGCGCACGAACCGGCCGGCCCGTGCATGCGGTGGTGAACAACGCACTGGCCGACTTTAGTTTCGATGGCGACGCGCGCCCGAAGATCGGTGACATCGGATGGTCGCGCTTTCAGCAGCAGATCGACGGCGCGCTCAAGGGCGCGCTCAACACGATTCAGGCCGCGTTGCCCGACATGCGCGCCGCCGGCTTTGGCCGCATCGTGAACGTCGGCACGAATCTCTTCCAGAATCCCGTCGTGCCGTATCACGATTACACGGCGGCGAAAGCGGCATTGCTCGCGCTGACGAGAACCGCATCGAACGATCTGGGGCCGGACGGCATCACCGTCAACATGGTGTCGGGCGGCCTGTTGCGCACGACCGACGCGAGCAGCGCGACGCCCGAGGCGGTCTTCGACATGGTCGCGGGATTCACGCCGCTGCGGCGCGTCACCACGCCGGCCGAATTCGCCGACGCCGTGTTGTTCTTCCTCTCGCCGTGGGCGCGCGCGGTGACGGGGCAAAACCTCGTCGTCGACGGCGGACTGGTCAAGGGCTGACGCAAAGTCAAACCCGGCTCAAACCTCGCTTCGCTTCAGCAGATAGTCGAGGCCGCCCACGCGATACCAGCGATACCCATACGGTTCCAGCACGACACTGTGCTGGCCTTTCGCGTTGCCTTCGCTGTGATCGCCGGAGAGCAGGTTGACGAGCTTGCCGCTTTCTCCCGCTGCCGCTCCGACCCGGAACTTCACCGTGCACGCGGCCGCGCTGAAGTTGTGCAGACAGACGACCGAGTTGTTGCGCCAGTCGTAGCGCAGGGCGAGCACGTCGTCGCGCGAGGTGCGAAGAATCGCGAAATCGCCCCAACTTATCTCGGGCACTTCCTTGCGCATGCGGATCATCCGCTCCATCCAGTTCAGGAGCGAATCGGGATCTCTTCGCTGGCTCGCGACATTCACGCGCTCATATCCATACGGCCCGCCCGAGATCACCGGGCTAACCGGGCGCGCATGTTTCGTGAAGCCCGCGTGCGGCTCGGTCGACCATTGCATCGGCGTGCGCAGGCTTTCGCGTTCCGGCAGACGCAGATCGTCGCCCATGCCGATCTCATCGCCGTAACGCACGACGGGCGTGCCCGGCAGCGTCAGCATGAGGCTGTACGCCAGTTCGAGCCGGTGACGGTCGCCATCGAGCATCGGTGCAAGACGCCGGCGGATGCCGCGCTCGTAGAGCTGCATGGACGGCTCGGGACCGAACGCCGCGAACACGGCTTCGCGCTCCTTCGGCGACAAGCGGCCAAGGTCGAGTTCGTCGTGATTGCGCAGGAACACGCCCCATTGCGCGGTTGCCGCACGCGATTTCGTCGCTTCGAGCGCTTTTCTCAGCGGCGCGGTATCGGCGCTCGCGAGCGCATAGAACGTGTTCTGATTGACCTGGAAGTTGAACATCATCTGCAGCCGCTCGCCGGCATCGCCGAAGTACTGCATGTCGGTGTTAGGCAGCACGTTGGCTTCCGCGAGGATGATCGCGTCGCCTTCGCGCCACTGCAGGAACTCGCGAAACATGCGCAGCATGTCGTACTGCCGCGCCGGCTTCTTCACCTGCGCGCCCTTGGTCGCGATGACGAACGGCACCGCGTCCATGCGAAACCCCGAGACGCCGAGCTGAATCCAGAAACCCATGATCTTCAGCAACTCCGCCTGCACGTGCGGATTGGCCGTGTTGAGATCGGGCTGGAAGTCGTAGAAGCGGTGGAAGTACCACAGGGCGGCTTGCTTGTCGTAGGTCCACGTGGACTTCTGCACGCCGGGGAACACCACGCCGTCGTCCGCGCCCGCCGGCCGCTTCTTCGACCATACGTACCAGTCGCGATACTTCGAATTCGGATCGCGCCTCGCTTCCTTGAACCACGGATGCTGATCCGACGTGTGATTCACGACCAGATCGATAAGCACGCGCAAGCCGCGCTGACGGCACGCGTGAGTGAACTCCACGAAATCGCCGAGCGTGCCGTAGCGCGGATCGACGTTGTAGTAGTCGGAGATGTCGTAGCCGTTGTCGCGGCCCGGCGATGGCTGAAACGGCATCAGCCATATCGTGGTGACGCCGAGCCCCTGAAGATAGTCGAGCCGCCGCAACAAGCCCTGGAAATCGCCGACGCCGTCGCCGTTCGCATCCATGAACGCGCCGACGGACAGACAATAGATGACCGCGTTCTTGTACCAGAGATCATTGAGCATGCGCTTGGATCGAGGCCCGGTTCGTGTGCGTCCGAGTGTAACCGTGATCCGCCGGCGCGGGCAATCCGGGATTGGACTGCGGTGCGGGAACGCGCTTCTTCGACGTGACATCCAATGCCGTGTCTGCCACTTCATACGCGGAGATGTCATATGAAACGCATTCATTTCGCGCTCGCGGCGGCGCTCGCGCTGACGAGCATCGCGCCCCGTGCGCAAGGGGCGGGGCCGACCGATCCGCAAATCGCCGCGATCGTCGTGACCGCCAATCAGGTCGATATCGACGCGGGCAAGCTCGCTGGCGACAAAACGAAATCGAAGGACGTGAAAGCGTTTGCGCAGCAGATGGTCACGGATCACAGCGGCGTCAACAAGGCCGCGACCGATCTGGTAAAGAAGCTCGACGTGACGCCTGAAGACAGTCCGACGAGCCAGAGCCTCAAGCAAGGCGGCGACGCGAACATCGCCAAGTTGAAGCAGTTATCGGGCGGCGGCTTCGACAAGGCGTATATCGATCACGAGGTCGCCTATCATGAAAGCGTGCTCGATGCGCTCGACAAGACGCTCATCCCCAGCGCGAAGAACGCGGAACTGAAGGCGCTGCTGGTGAAGGTGCGGCCGGCATTCGTCGCGCATCTCGAACACGCGCGGCATGTGCAGGCGGAACTCGCCAGAAACGGTGCGTGACATGCGCTTGCTGTTCTGGCTGATGAGTGCGCTCGCGTTGCCCGTCGATGCGATTGCGGCGACGCATGTCGTCGTGATCGAAGGCATGCGCTTTAGTCCGCCCGCGCTGACGGTCGCTCGCGGCGATCGCGTGATGTGGATCAACAAGGACCTGTTCCCGCATACCGCGACCGCCGATGCTAAAGCGTTCGATTCGCACGGCATCGCGGCGAACGCATCGTGGATTTACGTGGCGCACGATGCCGGACGCTACGCCTATTCATGCGCGCTGCATCCGGCGATGCACGCGGTTCTCAACGTACGGCAATGACGACGATGATTCCCGCTACCGACACCACCGACGACGAACTCGCCATCGCGCGCCGCATCGTTGCCGGCGACCGGACCGCGTTCGAAGCGATGATGCGGCGGCATAACCGCCGGCTGTATCGGCTGGCGCGCGCCACCTTGCGCAACGAGGCCGAAGCGGAGGACGCGCTGCAGGATGCGTACTTGCACGCGTTCCGGTCGATGAGCCAGTTTCGCGGTGATTCGCAGTTGCTCACGTGGCTGTCGCGGCTCGTGCTCAACGAATGCTTCGCGCGATTGCGGCGCTCGGCGCGTCGTCAGAACGTCATTCCGATCGTGGATGCGCCCGCCGCCATCGAACGGGCCGATACGACCCGCTCCCACGACGATGCCCCCGACCAGGCGCTCGCGCGTGCGCAAGTGCGCGCGCTGCTCGAACGCAAGCTCGATGAATTGCCGGACCTGTTTCGCGTCGTGTTCGTGCTGCGCTCCATCGAAGAGATGAGCGTCGAGGAGACCGCGCAATGTCTGCACATTCCAGAAGCGACGGTGCGCAGCCGGCATTTTCGGGCGCGCAGCCTGCTGCGCGAATCGCTTGCGCAGGCCTTCGACCTCGCCGAGCGCGACGTATTCGAGTTCGGCGGGGCGCGGTGCGATCGCATCGTCGCGAAGGTGTTGTCGACGCTATCCGATGGCGGCTCCTAGCCTATCGGCCGTGCTAAGCTCTCGCTTCTCGCTGGGGAGTAGCCGGCTTTCCGTCGCACGGAAAGCGCGCATGTCAACACACTCGGTCCGCGCATAGGGACCGTGGCATGCGCAGCCATCAAAGGTTGGCAAGACCATCGACGGAACGCGCCCTCAGGCCGGGCGGCGCGTTGCGTCGTGTTTCTTCGCCCGGCCAGAGTCCTACTCGATGAACCTCGCCTCCACGATCTTCCTCGCCTTCGCCATGTCGACCGACGCCTTCGCGGCCGCCGTCGGCAAGGGTGCGAGCCTGCGCAAGCCACGCGTCACCGAAGCCCTCCGGACGGGCCTCATCTTCGGCGTCATCGAAGCCATCACGCCGCTCGTCGGCTGGGCTATCGGCCGGACGGCGGCGCAGTACGTCACCGCGTGGGATCACTGGATCGCGTTCGGCCTGCTTTTTCTGCTCGGTGCGCGCATGATCCGCGAAGGTTGCGGCAGCGCCGAACACGCGGACGAGAAGCCCAACTCGCATTCGTTCTGGGTGCTGGCGGTCACCGGTTTTGCCACCAGCATCGACGCGATGGCGGTCGGCGCGGGCCTCGCTTTCATCGACGTGGATATCTTCTCGACCGCCGCCACCATCGGTTTCGCGACCATGCTGATGGTGACGGTCGGCGTGATGATCGGCCGGCTCGTCGGCGCGACCATCGGCAAGCGTGCGGAGATCGTCGGCGGGGTGGTGCTGATCGGCGTCGGCTGCGCGATTCTCGCGCAGCATCTCGGTTATACGAGCTGAGTCGAACTCAGTGTGGGCGGGCAGGCGGCGCTCAGGCCGCTTGCCGCGCCCGGCTCGTCAGATGCTCGACCATCCTTTGAGCCGCCGGCTGCAGCGTGTCGAAGCCCTTGAAACAGACCACGAAGCGCCGTTCCGCCCAGGCATCGACAAGCGGAATGACCGCGACGCCGAACACCGACTGATACGTCGCCGCCACTTCCACCGGCACGACGCTGATACCGAGGCCCGCGGCGACGACGCGAAACGCGGCATCGAAACTGGACACGATCACGCGATACGAGAGCGTCTTGCCGGCGCTCGCAGCGGATCGCCTCAACATCGTATGGACGGCGGTCGACGGCAGCAGCCCGACGTGCTCGTACTCGAGCGTGTCTTCGAAGCTCAGGCTTGTTTCGTTCGCCAGCGGATGATCGGGATGCACGGCCAGCGCCAGCCGGTCCTGACGATAAGGCGCGTGCTGCAAGCCTTCGAGATCGACGTTGTCCCAGCAGACGCCGATGCTCGCCGCGCCTTCACGGAGTTGCCGCACCAGCTCCGTCGATAACCTTTCCTCCACATCGACCCGAATGTTCGCGTTCGCCGGCTCGCGCATGAACGCGGCGATATCGTCGAGCAACGCTTCCGCCATCGCCGACGCCGACGCACAAATGCTCACGCGCCCGCGCAGCCCGCTGCCGAACGCCGCGACGTCGCTGCCGATGCGATCGAGCGTGAACAGCACGTTGCGCGCGTGTTCGAGCAGCGCGATGCCTGCGCCGGTCGGCTCGACGCCGCGCCGCGAGCGCGACAGCAGCGGCACGCCGAGGTCGGCTTCGAGCTGCGCGATGCGCTTGCTGATCGCGGAGGGCTCGATATGCTGCTCCTCCGCCGCCCGCGCGATGTTGCGGTGATCGCATACGGCGACGAACAGGCGCAGCGTCTTGAGGTCGATATCGCGCACGGACGTTTCCTTTTAGACATTCCGGTTCGGAATCACAACGCTTCCAACATACCGCTTCTGAGTCGCGGCGGAAGGTCTAAAGTTAGCACAACGCCGGCGACACGATGACCGGCGATATCACGGAGACGGCTCATGCCCTTGTTCCCCACTGACGCGGCGATACGCGAAGTCGGCTTGCGCGACGGCCTGCAAAGCATTCAGCGGGTTCTGCCGACGCAACTCAAGCGCGAATGGATTCGCGACGCCTACCAGGCCGGGCAGCGCGAGATCGAAGTCGGCTCGTTCGTGCCCGCGCGCCTCTTGCCCCAGCTTGCCGATACCGCCGAGCTCGTCGCTTTCGCGAAGACACTGCCCGGGCTTTTCGTTTCCGTGCTCGTGCCAAACCTGAAAGGCGCGGAACGCGCGTTCGAGACGCAAGCCGATTTGCTGCTCGTGCCGCTTTCGGCGAGCCGCGAGCACAGCCTCGCGAATCTGCGCAAGACGCCCGATGAAGTGGTCGCGGAAGTGGCGCGCATCCGCGCCGCCCGCGATGCCTCGGGCGCGAAGACGTTGATCGAAGGCGGCATCGGCACGGCGTTCGGCTGCACGATCCAGGGACGTGTCGAAGAAAGCGAAGTCCTGCGCTGCATGCAGGCTTTGCTCGATGCGGGCGCGGATCGCGTGAGCATCGCCGATACCGTCGGCTATGCGGGACCGCGCGCCGTTCGCGAGCTGTTCGAAAAGGCGCGCCGCATCGCGGGCGAACGCTTCTGGTGCGGCCACTTTCACGACACGCGCGGCCTTGCGCTCGCCAACGTGTACGCCGCGCTCGAAACGGGCGTCGCGCGCTTCGATGCGACGCTCGCCGGCATCGGCGGATGCCCGCACGCGCCGGGCGCGAGCGGCAACGCATCGAGCGAGGACCTTGCGTTCATGCTGGGCGGCATGGGCATCGAAACCGGCATCGACATAAGCGGCCTGCTTGCGCTGCGCGAGAAAGTCGCGCAATGGCTCGAAGGCGAAACCCTGCATGGCGCGCTGTGGCGTGCCGGTCTTCCCAAATCATTCGCGCAACATGCGGCGAGCGCCGCGCTGACCGCCTGAGGCTTTCCACATGACTTCGAATGCAAGACTTCCGCTCGACGGCGTGCGCGTCGTCGAATTCACGCACATGGTCATGGGACCGACGTGCGGCATGATCCTCGCCGATCTTGGCGCCGAAGTGATCAAGATCGAGCCGCCCGGCGGCGACAAGACACGCACGCTGCCGGGGCTCGGCATCGGCTTCTTCCGGTCGTTCAATCGCAACAAGAAGAGCGTCGTCATCGACATCAACACGCCGGAGGGCCGTGAAACCGCGACCGAACTGATCGGCACCTGCGATGTGGTGCTCGAAAATTTCCGTCCCGGTCTCATGGAGAAGCTCGGCCTCGATTACGGCACGCTCAGCCGGCGCTATCCCGCGCTCATCTATGTATCGCACAAGGGCTTTCTGCCCGGCCCTTACGAAAAGCGCCTCGCGCTTGACGAAGTCGTGCAGATGATGGGCGGCCTCTCGTACATGACCGGTCCAGTCGGACGGCCGCTGCGCGCGGGGACATCGGTGAACGACATCATGGGCGGCATGTTCGGCGCCATCGGCGTGCTTGCCGCGCTGCGCGAACGCGATTTCACGGGACGCGGCCAGGAAGTGCAGAGCGCGCTTTTCGAGAACTGCGTGTTCCTGTCCGCGCAACACATGCAGCAATACGCGATGACCGGCGAAGCGCCGCCGCCGATGCCCGCACGCGTCTCCGCGTGGAGCGTCTACGACGTGTTCACGCTGGCCGATGGCGAGCAGTTGTTCATCGGCGCGGTGAGCGACAAACAGTTCGTCACGCTGTGCGATGTGCTGGCGCGTCCGGACATCGCGGCCGAGCCGCGCTTCGCCAACAACGCGATGCGCGTCGCGGTGCGGCCCGAACTGCTCGCGTGTCTCGGCGCGATCCTGAAGGATCGACACGTCGGCGAGCTTGCGCCGAAGCTCGAAGCGGCCGGCATTCCGTATGCGCCGATCGTGCGGCCCGACCAGTTGCTCGACGATCCGCATCTGAAAGCGAGCGGCGGCCTCGCGCCGATGCAGACCGACGATGGCGATACGACCGATGTCGTCCTCCTGCCGATCACGATGGGCGGCCGCCGTCCGGGCGTGCGTCAGGCGCTGGCGCGCGTCGGCGAGCACACGCAAGAGGTTTTGTCGCGCATCAAGAGCCGGGTGACGGCATGAGCTGCTACGGATTGAGCAACGGCAAGCCGCAACTGGCCGAATCGGCATGGGTTGCGCCGCAGGCGGTCGTGATCGGCAACGCGGCGCTGCATGAGCGCGCGAGCGTCTGGTTCAGCGCGGTGATTCGTGCGGATAACGAAGCAATTCAGATCGGCGCGGGCAGCAACGTGCAGGACGGCGCCGTGTTGCACACCGACCCCGGCTATCCGATGCAAATCGGCGAGAACGTCAGCGTCGGGCATCAGGCGATGCTGCACGGCTGCACCATCGGCGATGGCTCGCTCATCGGCATTCAGGCGATCGTGATGAACGGCGCGGTCATCGGCAGGCACTGTCTCGTCGGCGCGGGCGCGGTCGTCACTGAAGGAAAGACGTTTCCCGACCGCTCGCTGATTCTCGGTGCGCCCGCGAAAGTGGTGCGCGAACTGACGGATGAGCAGATCGCAAGTCTCGCGTCCAATGCGGCGGATTATGCCGCGCGCGCGGAGAAGTATCGGCGGGAGCTCGACCAGACCGCCTGAGCAGCACGATTCCAGTCAAGCGTCCCGGCAGGCTCGCAGCAAGACGAGCCGCCGGCATCATGAAGATCAGGAGACACACATGCAGCAGACCGTCACCGCGGGCAGTCCCCCGCTCGTCACACCCAATGTGCGCGTCGGCAATCAGCCGGGCGCGGAAATCTCGGCGCGCATGGATCGCCTGCCGATCACGCGGCATCTCTGGATGCTCGTGCTGCTGATCTCGCTCGGCGGCTTCTTCGAGATCTACGATCTGATTTTCACGGGCTATATCGCGCCGGGCATGGCGAAGAGCGGACTGCTCGCCACGACGACTCATTCGTTCTTCGGCTTCACCGGCATCGCGGGGTTCATCGCGGCGACGTTCGCGGGCCTGTTCGTCGGCACGTTCTGTTTCGGCTGGCTGCCGGACCGATACGGCCGCCGCGCCGTGTTCACCGTCTCCCTGCTGTGGTACTCGATCGGCTCCGCGATCATGGCGGTTCAGACGACGCCGGAAGCGGTCATTCTCTGGCGCTTCATCACGGGCATCGGGGTGGGCGTGGAGATCATCACCATCGACAGCTACGTGACCGAACTCGTGCCGCAGCACATGCGCGGCCGCGCGATGGCCTTCAATCAGATGGTGATGTTCGCCGCCGCGCCGGTGGCCGCGATCCTGTCGTACTGGCTCGTGCCGACGACCGTGTTCGGTATCGACGGATGGCGCGTCGTGGTGCTCGCGGGATCGGCGGGAGCGGTGCTCGTGTGGTTCATCCGCCGCTCGGTGCCGGAAAGTCCGCGATGGCTCGCCTCGCACGGACAGCCCGAGAAGGCCGATGCGATCGTGCGCGATATCGAATCGATCGTCGCGCGGCAAGCGAAGGGACCATTGCCGCCGCCGTTGCCGGTGGTCGAGCAGCCGGTGCATCGGCGCGCGTCGTTCGCGGAGTTGCTTCAACCGCCGTACCGGTCGCGCTTCGTGATGCTCGTCGTGTTCAATCTGTGTCAGGCGATCGGCTATTACGGCTTTGCCAACTGGGTGCCGACGCTGCTGATCGGGCAGGGCATCACGGTCACGAAGAGCTTGCTGTATTCGTTCATCATCGCGTTCGCGCTACCCGTCGGCCCGATGCTCGCGATGCTGTACGCCGATCGCATCCAGCGCAAATGGCTGATCGTCGGCGGCGCGCTCGTAGTGATCGTGAGCGGCATCGCGTTCGGTCAGGCGCGGTCGGTGCCGGCGCTGATCGCGCTCGGCGTGCTCATCAGCCTCGCGGGACAGACCATCTCCGTGTGCTATCACGCGTATCAGGCCGAGCTTTTTCCGACCGCCATCCGATGCCGCGCCAATGGACTGGTGTACTCGGCGAGCCGCATCGGCGCGATGATGTCGGGCTTCATCATCGCGGCGCTCTTGCGGGATTTCGGCGTGGTCGGCGTGTTCGCGGGCATTACCGCCTGCATGCTCGTGGTCGTGGTTTCCATCGGCGTCTTCGGACCGCGCACCAACGGCAAGCGTCTCGAGGAGCTGTGTCATTAGGCCGGCTACCCGCCGGGAACGGGAAGCGGTCGAGCGAGCCGGCTGGCCGGATTGCGAGACCGCGAACCGCTTACTTTCCGTACATGTCGAAATCGAAGTACTTCGCCTCGATCTTGCGATACGTTCCATCGCGCAGGATGTCCGCAATCGCGCCATTCAACGCATCGCGAAGGTCGGGGTCCGATTTGCGCACACCGGCGGCATCGCCGTCGCCCATGATCTTCGGGTCATAGACGACATCGCCCGCGAACGCGAAGCCCTTGCCCGCCGGCGTCGCCAGAAAGCCGAGCTTGCCTTGCACGGCGTCCATCAGCACGGCGTCGACACGGCCCGCCGTCAGGTCTGCATAGGCCTGGTCATAGCTCGGATAGGCGACCACGTCCACGCCCGATGCCGCCCACTTCTCGCGTGCATACGTTTCCTGCACCGTGCCTTGCTCGACGGCCACGCGCTTGCCCGCGAGCTTCGACGCCTCGGGCAGCAGATGCGCGCTTTCCTTCGCGATCAAGCGCGTCTGGTTGCGATACAGCCGCTCGGTGAAGTCGATCTGCTGGCGACGCTTCTCGTTCGCGGCCATCGACGAAAGAATGACGTCGAACTTGCGCGCCTGCAATCCGGGAATCAGGCCATCGAAGCTGCTCTGCACCCACACGCACTTCGCCTTCAGCTTCGCGCACAGCGCGTTGCCGAGGTCGATGTCGAAACCTTGCACGGCGCCGTCTTTCGTGACCGACTCGAACGGCGGATAAGTCGGATCGACGCCGACGCGGATCGTGCTCCATTCCTTGGCCATCGCCATCGTGCTCGCCGCCATCAGGGCGAGTGCGGCGGCGGTCTTCATCGTCTTCATGCGTGGGGTCTTCATTGAGGCTCCGTAGTTAGCGTTCGTTAGAGTGGGCGGTTCTTGCAATCAGCTCGGAAATTCGCCGCGCGTGAAGTCGTCGTCCAGGGCGATGGAGTCGGCGATCTCGTCGATGGTGACGGGCTTGATCGGCGCGCGGATGCGGTAATAGCCGACATCGCTGACCGAACGCTGCTGCACTTGTGCGATCAGTTCGCTGACCGCCGTGCCGCACCATCGGCCCTGACACGGCCCCATGCCGCACCGCGAAAACGCCTTCATCTGGTTCGGTCCCTGACAGCCGAGCGCCGCGATCCGGCGAATCTCGCCCGCGCTGACTTCTTCGCAGCGGCACACGATCACGCCGTCGGCGGGACGGCGCAGCGCGGCGGGCGGCGTGTAGAGCGCATCGAGCAGCGGGCGCACGGCGAGATGGCGCTTCATCGCGCGCAGGGCGGGGCGGCTGCGTGCATCGTGCGTCGCGGCGTCGAGCGCGCCGAGTTCGTGCGCAATGTCGAGCGCCGCGAGCGTGCCCGCGTGCATCGCGGCGATGGCGCCGCCGATGCCCGCGCCATCGCCCGCAATCCAGACGCGCTCGACACTGGAGCGCCCGCGCGCATCCGTGCGGGGACGCCAGCATGCGGACGGCGCGTCCCACTCGTGCTCGCAGCCAAGCGACCGGGGCAGTTGTGTCGATGGAATCACGCCCTGATGCAGCAGCACGAGCGACGTGTGAATGACGTGCTGCGCGCCGCTTGCATCGACGAAACGCACGCGTTCTGCGCGGCCATCGCCTTCGATTGAAAACGCGCTCGCGCCGCGATGAATCGGCGTGCCGGCCTGCTTCACCGCGCGCATCATGCGCAAGCCCTTGAGCAGATAGTCTGCCCCGGCGAGCGCGGGCAATGCGTGCGGCAGCGCGGTGCGCCATGCGTGCGGCGGCGTGGTATCGACGATCGCGCGCACACGGCGTCCCGACTTCAGCAATTGCGATGCGAAAAGCCATAACAGCGGCCCGCTGCCCGCCAGCACCGCATCCTGCGACGGCGCGAGTCCCGACGACTTGAGCAGCGTTTGCGCCGCGCCGATGCCCATCACGCCCGGCAGCGTCCATCCCTGCACGGGCCACGGACGTTCCTGCGCGCCGGTCGCGATCAGCACCGCGCGCGCCGTGACTTCGAGCGTGCCGCCTCGTTCATCGTGAGGCTTGCGCGTTAGCATCGCGATCCCGCGGCCGTCTTCGAACGCGACCTGCCAGACCACGCAGCGAGCGAGATGCTTCGCACCGCTGCCGGCGAATCGTTCGATGAGCGCGCGTCCGGCGAGATAGTCGTCGCCGAGGACGGTCGCATCGGCGAGCGGCGATTGCGCCGCGTCGCGATAAATCTGGCCGCCGGGCGCGTGGCCTTCGTCGGCGACGACGACATCGAGGCCCGCCGCCCGCGCTTCGATCGCCGCCGACATGCCGGCCGGTCCCGCGCCGACGATCAGCAGATCGCACTTCACCTGCGTCATGCGAGCCTCGCTTTGCCGCTCATCGCGCGCACCCGCATGCCGTCGCGCACGCGCGTCATGCAGGCCTGCACGTTCGGCACGCCATCGACTTCGACGAGGCAGTCGAAGCACACGCCCATCATGCAGAACGGGCCGCGCGCCGTGCCGCTCACGGGCGTCGTGCGGCACGAGGCCGCGCCGCTTTCGAGCAGCGCGGCGGCGATCGAGTAATGCGTCGGCACGTGCCGCTCGGTACCGTCGATGTCGATGCGGACGGTGCGTGCCGGCATGGTGGCGAGGGGTTCAAAAAGCGTGGGCATCGGTCGGATTCGAAAAGCGTGTGGCGACGAAAGGATGAAGGATCGCAGGCTTGCCGCCGCCCGCGATCCACGGCGCGATGACATCCGCGTGCGCGGCGGCGAGCGTCACGCCGCTATGACAGATGGCGAGGAACGCGCCGGGATGCGCGGACGATTCTTCGTAGACCGGCAGGCCGTCCGGCGTCATGATGCGCAGCGCGCCCCACGACCGCACGATGCGCGCATGCGCGAGCAGCGGAAACGCGGTGCGTGCCCGCCGCGCGATATCGGCCATCACGGCGCGCGTCTGGCCATCGTCGAAGCCGGCCGGTTCCGCCGAATCGCCGAGCAGGACCGAGCCTTCGCGCGTCTGACGGACGACGAGCGTCGGATAGTCGAGAAACGGTTGCAGCCGCTCGGTCACCATGATCTGGCCGCGCAGCGGCGTGATCGGCGAGTGCATGCCGACCATCGGCGCGAGCCGCGCGTTGTCGAGACCGGCGGCCAGCACGACGCGCTCCGCTTCCAGCGTGCCGTTCGCCGTATCGACTTCGAAGCGGCCCGCGCGAGGACGAATCTCACGAACTTCGTTGCGCGGCAGATACGCGCCGCCGTGAAGCTGAAACGCTTCCTGCATCGCGCGCAGCGTGTAAAGCGGACTCGCATGACCGTCGTGAGGCGAGTAGAGCGCGCCGGCCAGGGCGTCCGAGGCGGTCGGCACGCGCGCCTTCAGCGCCTTGATATCGAGCACTTCGTAAGCGAGCGACGCATCCTGCGCGCGGATCGATTCGAGCAAGCGATGTCCCGCATCGAGCTGCTCGGCGGTCTCGCACAGTTCGATGCCGCCGGGCCGCTCGAAGCCCGCATCGACGCCGGTCTCGCGCTGCAATTGCGCCGCGAACGCGCTCCAGCGCGCGGACGATTCGCGCGACCACTGCGCGTAAGGCAGGCAGCGGCTGCCCTTGCCCTGCACCCATACGAGCCCGAAGTTGCCACGCGCCGCGCGATGCGCCGAGTCCGCGCCGTCGCATACGGCGACGCGCTTGCCCGTGCGAGCGATCCCATACGCGATCGCCATGCCGACGAGCCCGCCGCCCGCGACGATCACGTCGTAGTGGCGCGCGTTGTTATGGGCCTGTTTCTCGTGCATCGAATGCCTTTCCTGCCTGTGTCATGTATTCGATGGCACTTTGAACGCGACGAAAATCGGCGTCAAATGCCGGTTCATGCGTCGCCTATAATCCAATGTTATGGATACGACAGCACTCAAGATTCGCCAGATCGAAGCCTTTCGCGCGGTCATGCTGCGCCGTACGGTGACGAGCGCCGCCGAATCGCTGCATGTTTCGCAGCCCGCGGTGAGCCGCCTTCTCGCCGATCTGGAGAGCCGCGTCGGCTTCGTGCTGTTCGAGCGGCAGCAGGGCCGGCTCGTGCCGACGGCCGAGGCGCGCGTGCTGTTCGAGGAAGTCGAGCGAGCGTTCGTCGGCATGGAACGCATCACGCTCGCGGCGCAGCAGATTCGCGCGATGCGGCGCGGCTCGTTGCGCGTGGCGGGATCGCCCGCGGTGGCGCTGGACCTGCTGCCGGCGGTGATTGCGCGTTTTGCCGAGCGTCATGCGGGCATCGACGTCAGCCTGCTTGCGCATAGCGCGACCACGGTGGTGGAAAAGGTGGCGTCCGGCCAGTGCGATGTCGGGCTTATCGCCGAACCGATCCCGCATCCCGCCGTGAGAAGCGAGCGGCTTTCGAACGCGGTAATGCGATGCATCGTGCCGCGCAAGCATCGTCTTGCACGGCGCGCGTCGTTGCGTGCCGCCGATTTACGCGGCGAGCGCTTTATCTCGTTTCCGCAGAGCTTCGATGCGCGCAGCGCCATCGATCGCGTGTTCGTCGAAGCGGGCGTTTCGCGCGACCTCGTGATCGAAGCGCAACTGTCGCAGGCAATCGTCGCGCTGGTCGCGAACGGCGCGGGCGTCGCGTTGATCGATCCGGTCACTGCCGCGTATGCGAGGGAACGCGTCGCGGTGAGGCGCTTCACGCCCGAGGTGCCGGACCACTTCTACATCGTGACCAATGCGGCCCAGCCGATGCCCGTGGTGGCTGAAGCGTTTTGCGTGGACGTCAGGGAGGCGTTCGAGAGGGTGGTGAAAGCGGACCGATGAAGAAAGGCTGCGCCCGTCATCGATCCGCTCGATGCGTTATTGGCCTTCTTTCAGCTTCTTCGGCTTCGGCGGCGCCTTCACCTTGTTGTACTCGAACTGCGGCGTGTTCTTGAGCGCGTCCTTCGTTGCGCCCGGCAGATAGAAGTTGCCGTTGCGAAGCTCCAGCGAAGCGATCGGCACTGCAACGTCGTGCGTGGCCACGCCGAGGAATCCGCCGGTGGAGATGATCGCGGCTGACACCGTGGCGTCGGGAGAAATCACCAGATCCATGATCGAGCCGATCTTCTCGTTCTTGTCGTTATAGACCGACTTGCCGAGGATGCTTTTCTTGGTGCTCCATCCTTCTAGTAGCGCTTGCGATTGCTGCACGGTAACGCTGAGCGGTTGAGTGCCGGCCACCTGTGCATGAGCACCCAGGCTGATGGTTCCAATGACGGTCGCGAGGGTGAGGCGCTGCAAGAGTTTCATATCGAGGTCTCGTGGTTGTTAGACCGGGCGCATGCCGCAAATCCCGGGCCCGGGCCGCGACATGCTCTTTCCGGCTTGTCCAATGCGCTTGGCTCAACTCGTCTTCTTCGCCTTATGGTGGCGCTTCGGCGGCGCTGAATGCTTGCCGGTGGGGCCGGACGGCGTGCCGGTTTCGCCGTTGCCGTTGGGCGTGCCGATACCCACGCCGCCGCGGCCGGCGCCATTGCCGCCGGGTGTTCCACCTGCATTGCCCTGTGCGAGCGCAACCGTGGACAAGCCCAGCGCAAGAGCGGTCGTTACGAGGTATTTCGTTGCAGTCTTCATCGTGTCCTCTCCGAATGTAGGTGAGCAGCGGACTCTCCGGACATGGTGGCAAAGCTCCGCGTGCAGACGGCAGGCTTAGCAAGCTGCGATCCCGTCTTTCTTCTCACGATACCGCGCACGGTTTGAATAAGCCTGGCAGACAAAGGATTCCTTACGATCAGCTTATGAATGACTGACTCGTTCGTAATAAAAGGCCGTACGCTTGCAGACGTGCAGCCCGCGAGCGTCAACGCCGCGTCAATCGACAGCGCTTTTCCGCCAATTTGCTCTTCATTAAGCGTCCCATCAGGTCGCACTGGTTAACCTGTCGCACATCCCAGAAACGGAACAATCGTTCTATGTCACCGAAGCATGTCGAGACGCTTGTCAAAGGATCATGGCGAAACCTTGCATGTCGAAGGTTTCATTGGCGGCATGGCGTCGAGGCGCGAAGCATTCGGCGGGCGATAGAAAGCCGGCATGGAAGGACGGACCCCGCTCAACTGGCGCTCGCCGATGCCTACGCACGCGATGTCTTCGGCGACGCGTGCTACGCACCGTGGCTGCAGGCCTATACCGCGTTCACCGGCACCTTCCGGGAAGGCTGGATTCCGGACAACTATTACGGCTGGATCGTCGTGCCGAAGCTGAAGGGCCTCTACGGACAGATGTCGCATCTGAAGCCCGTCTCCCGGCTGCTCTTTCGCGACGACGTGTTCCCGGATATCGCGTACTACGTGAACGGTATGTTCTTTTCGTCCGATCACATCGCGATTCCCGAGTCCGAGGTCGCGGACCTCGTCTTCAGCAAGAGCGAGCGGGTCGCGTTCAAGCTCGATCAGTCATCGCAGGGCAGGGGCGTCTTTCTGCTGGATCGCAAGGACTTCCGCGTCGCGCAGATCAAGTCGCTCGGCAACGGCGTGCTGCAGCGGTTCATCGTGCAGCATAAGTGGTTCGATCAGTTCGCATCGAAGGCGGTCGCCACGGTGCGTCTGACGACCGTCGTCGACGATGCGGGTCGCATCTCGTTGCGCGCCTGCTTCTTGCGGCTCGGACGGGCAACGGACACTTATATCCGCCCCGACAGCGAAGTCTGCGTCGCGGTCGATCTGAGAAGCGGCCGCCTGTCGAGCAGGGGCTATCTGAACGACTGGACCGATGTCGACGCGCACCCCGACTCGAAGGTCGCGTTCAGCGGCCTGACGCTGCCCGCGTTTGCGGAGTGCGTCGGCAAGGTCATCGAGCTGCATGCGAAAGTGCCGTTTGCGCGCTGCATCGGCTGGGACGTCACCGTGGATGCGAACGGGCAAGTCGTGGTGCTCGAATGGAACGCCGAACACAACGACGTCAAGTTCGGCGAAGCCACGCAAGGCCCATGCTTCTCCGATCTGGGATGGGAAGCACTCGGCTCCTTGCGCCGGGCCTCGGGCGGGACGTTGGTGCAGGCGCGATGATGGAATGCGGGGACTAGGCGCGCTGACCAAGCGCGCCACCGCTCATTGCGGCACGCGCACCCAGCCCTCCATCAAAACGCGCGCGCTGCGGCTCATGATCGCCTTCGTGACGGTCCACTTGCCATCGGCTTCGCTCGCCTGCGCACCGACGCGCAGCGTGCCCGAAGGGTGTCCGAACCGCACGACCTCACGCACGCCGCCACCCGCGGCCTGATTGACCAGCGTGCCGGAAATCGCCGCCGCCGCGCCGATCGCCACCGCGGCGGTTCCCATCATCGCGTGATGCAGCTTGCCCATCGACACCGCCCGCACCAGCAAGTCGATGTCCTCGGCGGCCACCCGCTTGCCGCTGGACGCGACATAGCTCGCGGGCTTCGCGACGAACGCGATCTTCGGCGTATGCTGCCGGCTCGCGATTTCGTCGATATGTCCGATGAGGCCCATGCGGACCGCGCCGTGCGCGCGAATCGTTTCGAGCATCACGAGCGCGGCGGGGTTGGTGTTGATCGCGTCCTGCAACTCGGCGCCCGTGTAGCCGATTTCCTCGGCGTTCACGAAGATGGTCGGGATGCCCGCGTTGATCATCGTCGCCGTCAGGGTGCCGATGCCAGGCACGTCGAGCGCGTCGATCAGATTGCCGGTCGGGAACATCGCGCCGCCCGCGCCGTCTTCCTCGGCAGCCGGGTCCAGGAATTCGAGCTGCACTTCGGCGGCGGGGAAGGTCACGCCGTCGAGTTCGAAACCGCCCGTTTCCTGCACCGCGCCGTTCGTCATCGGGACATGCGCGATGATCGTCTTGCCGATGTTCGCCTGCCAGATACGCACGACGGCCACGCCGTTATCCGGCACGCGGCTGGCATCGATCAGGCCGCTCGCGATCGCGAACGGCCCCACGGCGGCGGAAAGATTGCCGCAGTTGCCGCTCCAGTCGACGAAGGGCTTGTCGATGGCCACCTGACCGAACAGGTAGTCGACATCATGATCCGGCCGGCTGCTCTTCGCGACGATCACCGTCTTGCTGGTGCTGGACGTCGCGCCGCCCATGCCGTCGATCTGCTTGCCGTACGGATCGGGGCTGCCGATAACGCGCATCAGCAGCGCGTCGCGTGCGGGGCCGGGCACGCGCGCGGCTTCGGGCAGGTCTTCCAGACGGAAGAACACGCCTTTACTCGTGCCGCCGCGCATGTAGGTGGCGGGAATCCTGATCTGCGGTGCGTGAGTCATGTCGATTCTTGTGATCCGGTGCTGGGTCGAGTAAAGCGCGCTTACGCCGTCGCCTGCGACGATTCGAGGAAGTCCTGCGCGAAGCGTTGCAGCACGCCGCCCGCTTCGTAGATCGAGACTTCTTCGGCGGTATCGAGCCGGCATGTGACCGGCACGTCGACACGCTCGCCGCTGCGGCGATGAATCACGAGCGTCAGGTCGGCGCGCGGCTTGCGCTCGCCGATCACGTCGAACGTCTCCGTGCCGTCGATGCCGAGCGTCAGCCGATTGACGCCCGCCTTGAATTCCAGCGGCAGCACGCCCATGCCGATGAGGTTCGTCCGGTGAATGCGCTCGAAGCCTTCCGCGACGATCGCCTCCGTTCCCGCGAGGCGCACGCCCTTCGCGGCCCAGTCGCGCGATGAACCCTGGCCGTAGTCCGCGCCCGCAATCACGATCAGCGGCTGCTTGCGTTCCATGTAGGTTTCGATGGCTTCCCACATGCGCGTGATCTTGCCCTCGGGTTCGATGCGAGCGAGCGAGCCTTGCACGATCTGGCCGTTGTCCACCACCATTTCGTTCTTCAGCGTCGGGTTCGCGAAGGTCGCGCGCTGCGCGGTGAGGTGATCGCCCCGATGCGTCGCATAGGAATTGAAGTCCTCTTCCGGCAATCCCATGCGGGCGAGATACTCGCCGGCCGCGCTGTCCGCGAGAATCGCATTGGACGGCGAGAGATGGTCCGTCGTGATGTTGTCGCCGAGCACGGCGAGCGCGCGCATGCCGCGGAGCGTGCGCTCACCGGCGAGCGCGCCTTCCCAGTACGGCGGACGGCGGATATACGTGCTTTGCGGCCGCCAGTCGTAGAGCGGGGACGCCCGCTCGCCGGCGTCGGGCGCGCGCGCGAACATCGGCTCATAGACCTTGCGGAACTGCTCGGGCTTCACGCTGGATGCGACGATTGCATCGATTTCCTCGTCGGTCGGCCAGATATCCGCGAGCCGCACCGGGCGGCCGTCGGCATCGTGACCGAGCACGTCTTTTTCGATGTCGAAGCGGATGGTCCCGGCGATCGCATAGGCCACGACGAGCGGCGGCGATGCGAGGAACGCCTGCTTCGCATAGGGATGGATGCGGCCGTCGAAGTTGCGGTTGCCGGACAGCACGGCGGTGGCGTATAGGTCTCGTTCGACGACTTCCTGCTGGATCGCCGGATCGAGCGCGCCGGACATGCCGTTGCACGACGTGCACGCGTACGCCACCACGCCGAAGCCCAGTTTCTCGAGTTCCGGTAGCAGCCCGGCTTCCTGCAGATACAGCGTGACCGCCTTCGATCCCGGCGCGAGCGAGGTCTTCGCCCACGGCTTGCGCGCGAGACCGGCGCGGTTCGCGTTGCGCGCAAGCAAGCCGGCCGCGATCATGTTGCGCGGATTGTTGGTGTTGGTGCAGCTCGTGATCGCGGCGATGATCACCGCGCCATCGGGCATCCTGCCTTCGTCGTTCTCGACCGTGCCGCTAATGCCGCGCGCCGCCAGCTCCGACACCGGCAGCCGCCGATGCGGATTCGACGGCCCCGCCAGCGTGCGCACCACGGAAGACAGATCGAACGTGAGCACGCGTTCATATTCCGCGCGCTGCAGGCTGTCGGCCCAGAGGCCCGCTTCTTTCGCGTAGGTTTCGACCAGCGCGACGAGCGCATCGTCGCGGCCGGTGAGTTTCAGGTACTTGATGGTCTGATCGTCGATGTAGAACATCGCGGCGGTCGCGCCGAACTCGGGCGCCATGTTCGCGATGGTCGCGCGGTCGCCGAGCGTCAGGCTCGCCGCGCCCGCGCCGTAGAACTCCAGATACGCGCCGACCACCTTCTGCTTGCGCAGGAACTCGGTCAGCGACAGCACGACATCGGTCGCCGTGATGCCCGGCCCCGGCTTGCCCGTCAGCTCGACACCGACGATATCCGGCAGCCGCATCCACGATGCGCGGCCCAGCATCACGCTTTCGGCTTCGAGGCCGCCCACGCCGATCGCGATGACGCCGAGCGCATCGACCATCGGCGTATGCGAATCGGTGCCGACGAGCGTGTCCGGAAACGCGACGCCGTCCTTCACCTGCACGACCGGGCTCATGCGTTCCAAGTTGATCTGGTGCAGGATGCCGTTGCCGGGCGGAATCACGTCCACGTTCTCGAACGCCTTCTTCGTCCACTCGATGAAGTCGAAGCGGTCGACGTTGCGCCGGTCTTCGATCGCGCGGTTCTTCGCGAACGCATCGGGATCGAAGCCGCCGCATTCGACGGCGAGCGAGTGATCGACGACGAGCTGCGTCGGCACGACCGGATTGACGAGCGACGGATCGCCGCCCTGTGCCGCGATGGCGTCGCGCAGCCCGGCGAGATCGACGAGCGCGGTCTGGCCGAGGATGTCATGACACACGACGCGCGCCGGGAACCACGGAAAGTCCAGCTCGCGCTTGCGTTCGATGAGCTGGCCGAGCGATGCGGCGAGCGTCTCCGGCGCACAGCGGCGCACGAGGTTTTCGGCGAGCACTCGGGCGGTGTAGGGCAGCGTGTCGTAGGCGCCGGGGCGGATTGCGTCGACGGCGGCGCGTGCGTCGAAGTAATCGAGGCGCGTGCCGGGCAGGGGTTTGCGGTATTCGGTGTTCATAGCCCAAAGGCCCGGAATGGATTCGAGGGTTGCGGCAGCGAGCATAACGGATGTCAGACGCGCTGCGCCAGCGGCACGAACCCGAGGTCATCCGGCCCCGTGTAATTCGCGCTCGGGCGGATGATCTTGTTGTCGATGCGCTGCTCGATGATGTGCGCGCTCCAGCCCGACGTGCGCGAAATGACGAAGAGCGGCGTGAACATCGCGGTCGGCACGCCCATCATGTGATACGAAACCGCGCTGAACCAGTCGAGGTTCGGGAACATCTTCTTCGCGTCCCACATGACCGATTCGAGGCGCTCGGCGATATCGAAGAGCTTGGTGTCGCCGGCTTCGGTCGATAGCGACTTCGCGACTTCCTTGATGACCTTGTTGCGCGGATCGGAGATGGTATAGACCGGATGCCCGAAGCCGATCACCACTTCCTTGTTCTCGACGCGGCGGCGAATGTCCGCTTCGGCTTCATCGGGCGTCTGATAGCGCGACTGGATTTCGAACGCGACTTCGTTGGCGCCGCCGTGCTTCGGGCCGCGCAGCGCGCCGATCGCGCCGGTGATCGCGGAATACATGTCCGAACCCGTTCCCGCGATGACCCGTCCCGTGAACGTCGATGCGTTGAACTCGTGCTCGGCGTAGAGATTGAGCGAGACGTGCATCGCCTTGACCCACGATTCGGACGGCTTCACGCCATGCAGCAGATGCAGGAAGTGACCGCCGATGGAATCGTCGTCGGTCTCGACTTCGATGCGCCGGCCGTTGTGCGAGTAGTGGTACCAGTAGAGCAGCATGGAGCCGAGCGACGCCATCAGGCGATCGGCGATGTCCTTTGCGCCGGGAACATTGTGGTCGTCCTTTTCGGGCAACACGGTGCCGAGCACGGAGACGCCGGTGCGCATCACGTCCATCGGATGCGCGGACGCGGGAATCCATTCGAGCGCGGCCTTCACGTTCGCGGGCAATCCGCGCAGCGACTTCAGCTTCGCCTTGTACGCCGTCAGTTCCGCGACGTTCGGCAGCTTGCCGTGCACGAGCAGATACGCGATTTCTTCGAATTCGCTCGTCGTGGCGACATCGAGGATGTCGTAGCCGCGATAGTGCAGGTCGTTGCCGGTCTTGCCGACCGTGCACAGCGCGGTGTTGCCCGCCGTCACGCCGGACAGCGCGACGGATTTCTTCGGTTTGAACGTGCCGCCGTTCGGTTTGCTGTTGTCTGCTTCGCTCATTCGATTCGTCTCCGGAACGTGAGTCAATTTTTCGCCGCGAAGAGCTTATCAAGCTTGTCTTCGTAGGCGTGATAGCCGAGATACTGGTAGAGATCGGCGCGCGTCTGCATCGTTTCGACGGCGGCCTTTTGCGTGCCGTCGCGCATCACGGTTTCATAGAAGTTCAGCGCGGCCGCATTCATCGCACGATACGCCCCGCAGCAATAGAGCGCGATATCGACGCCGCCATCCCGCAGTTCATCGATCGTGAAGAGCGGCGTCGAACCGAACTCCGTCAAATTGGCGAGAATCGGCACGCGCACGGCGGACTTGAAGCGGCGGTAATCGTCGAGCGAGATCATCGCTTCAGGGAAGATCATATCCGCGCCGGCTTCGACGTAAGCCATCGCGCGCTCGATCGCCGCATCGATGCCCTCGGAAGCGGCGGCATCCGTGCGCGCCATGATGACGAAATTATCGTCGGTGCGTGCATCCACCGCTGCTTTCAGGCGATCCATCATCTCCGCCATCGGCACCACTTCCTTGCCCGGACGATGCCCGCAGCGCTTCTGCCCGACCTGGTCTTCGATATGCACCGCCGCCACACCCGCCTTGATGCACGACCGGATGGTGCGAGCGATGTTGAACGCGCCACCCCAGCCGGTGTCGATATCGACGAGCAGCGGCAGGTTCGTCGCATCGGTGATGCGGCGCGCGTCGGTCAGCACATCATCCATCGTGCTGATGCCGAGGTCCGGCATGCCGAGCGAGTTCGCAGCCACGCCGCCGCCCGACAGATAGAGCGCCTGAAAACCGACCGCTTCGGCCATCTTCGCTGCGTAGGCGGTGATCGCGCCGACCACTTGCAGCGGCGGATTCGTTTCGACGGCGGCGCGGAATGCCGCGCCGGGACTCGCCTGTTCGCGATGTTGCTTGATCAATTTCTCTCTCCTTCTACTCGATGCCTTCGACACACAGCTTCGTCAGGCATACATCGGGCGCACCGACCATGCATCCCGACACGAGGTCGAAGCGCAGGCCATGCGCGGGACATTGCAGGATGCGTCCATCGAGACGGCCATTGGCAAGCGATGCGCCGTTGTGCGGACACGCGTTGTCGATTGCGTGAATCACGCCTTCGATGTTGAACAGCACGACGCTGCGTCCATCGACGAATGCGAGCTTGCGAGAGCCGGGCGCGACGTCGCGCGCGTGAGCGATGGGAATGGTTCGCGTCATGGCCGCTTCCTTCAGCTTCGCCAGGAATCCAGCGCGCCGGATGGCGTGTGCCCGTCCATCCAGTCGTACGGCTCGCGGGTGCAGCCCCACGCCCATGTCCGCACCGGCGTAGCCGGCGATGCCTTGACAGGCGTGCCGGATGACGCAGCCGGTTGTTGTTCGGCGGCGTCAATGCCGGCGTTGGTTGCCAGTTCAGACATTCGTGCTTCTCCTGATGATTATGCGTAACGATGATGCGATGGTTCGAGACACAGCTCGGCGATGAATTCGTCAGCGAGCGGCCACTCGCCGTATCCCGAAGCGGGATTCAGATGACCGGCCGCGCCGATATCGACGAAGCGGCTGCCCCATGCTTTCGCCAGTTCCGCGACGCGCCCGATGCTCGCCAGCGGATCGTTGCTGCTCGCGGCGACGATGCTCGGGAAGCCCAAGCGCATGCGCGGAACGGGCAGCCAGCCGTGTTGCCGAAGCATGTCCGGCGTGGGATATCCGTCCGGCAGCGGCACGTCGAAATCGGGCGGCGTGGCGAGCAGCGCGCCGCGAATCCGTCGTTGATGCTGCGGATGACGCTGCGCCCAATGCACGGCGATCATTACGCCCGCGCTGTGCGCGACGAGCACTACCGGGCCGTCTATCCTGGCGAAGGCGGCATCGAGCGCGGCGACGCGGGCTGCGCAGTCGAGCTTGCCGTGCGTGAGCGGCGGCACCGAGTGCGCGTTCGCCAGCCGGCGTTCCAGCAGCGTCTGCCAGTGATCGTCGACGTGATCGCGCAGACCCGGAACGATGAGGATCGTGGGAGTTGAAGTCATGGTCATGTCCAATTGCTCGCAGGTGATGCTCATTTCGTCGCCGCCGCGCCGCGCAGTGCGTCGATGCGGTCCAGGTCGCGCGCGTATCTCGATCTGCCGATGGCGAACGCCAGCATCGCCGGGATACTGACGAGCGGAACGATTTGCAGCGCACCCAGCAGACCGATGCGATCGGCAATTGCCCCGGTGACGATCGGGCCGGGCGCGAGGCCGAGCAGATTGTTGGCGAGCGTGAGCGTCGCGAAGGCGGAAGCGTGAATCGCCGCCGGCGTCAGGTTGGCGACCATCGCGCCGGCCGGCCCGGACGTGCCCGCCACCACGAGAATCCCCGCGCCGAGCAACACGAGCTGCATCGCGCCGGCATCCAGACGAAAGCCGATGGACAGCAACACCGCCGAGCTGAGGCAATAGGCGATCGCCGTCATCCACTTGCGCGAGGGCGCATTCCGGCAAAGGCGGTCCGTCACGACGCCGCACACGACCATGCCGACGCCGCCCAGCAGCACGAACACCGCAGCGCCCGCGGCGGCCTTATCGGCGGGCAGCGCGTAGTAGCGATTGAGGAAACTCGGCATCCACGCGATGACCGCGCCCATGATGAAGAGTTGCAAGCCGCTGCCGAGATAGGCGCAGACCACGGAGACCGTCGAGAACAGGCCGGCGAGCAGCGCACGCAGGCTCGTTCGCATGCCGCTCGCCTGCCGCTTCGTGGACGGCGCATCGGGAAAGCGCGCGGCGATGCGTTTGTCCGACACGACGAACAGGTAGGCGATCACCAGCACGAAGCCGAAGCACGCCATCGCGCCGAACGAGGCCCGCCATCCCAGATGCACCGCGACGAAGCCGCCCAGCGCCATGCCGAGCACGGAACCGAACGCGCCGCCCGCCATGAATGCGCCGGTCAGTGTCGAACGAAGGTGCGCCGGAAAGATGCTGAGAATCAGCGCGATGCCCACGCTTCCATACGCCGCCTCGCCGAGACCCACGAGCGCGCGCGCCAGCAGCATTTCTCCGTAGTTCGTGGCGATCGCGCAGCCGAGCGTCGCGAGACTCCAGAGCGTCGCCATCAGAATGAGGCTGCGCACGCGGCCCCAGCGATCTGCGAGCACGGAGAACGGAAATGTCAGGAGTCCGACCATTAATGCAACGACGCCGCTCAGCGAGCCGAGTTGCGTGTCGGACAGGCCCCACGCGTGCTTGAGCAGCGGAAACACGGCGTTCAGCACTTGCCGCGACATGTAGTCCGATAGCAGCAGGCCGAAGGTCAAGGCGAACACCACCCACGCGTACTTGCGCGAGGCGGCCGCGACGGAGCGGACGCCGCCCGTTTGCTGCTCGATGCAATGGATATCCAAGATTGTCTCCTCCGATGTCCGGCGCGGGTCTTTGTCGTGCGTTGAACGCAGGGACCCTTTGTTATGTGCGCCGTGGACGGTTCATTCAACGATGCGGGCGATGCCCGCATCACCGGTTTCAGGCTGCGCGCAGCGGAAGATTGACCTGACCGGCGCTGCGGTTCGGCGACATGCCGTTCGCGGCCAGCGTCTGATCGACGGTTTCGTACTGCACGCCGATGCGATAGATCGCGCGTGCTTCCTTGCCCGTGGCGATCTCGCGTCCCAGTTCGCGGGCGACGCGCACGCACTGCTCGATCTGCTGCACCGACGTCATGCGATTGCCGTGCTGATCGATGATCGTGTCTTCGATGCCGCAGCGCGGATGCAGACCCATCGACATCGCCATCATGTTGAACGGCAGCACGTTCTTCAGCAGCGATTCGGCGGTCAGCGTGCAACCGTCCGGCGCACGGTGAACGAAGTTGAAGAAGTTGAACGGGTTAGGGCCGTCGAAGCCGCCGCCGATGCCGATCCACGTCAGATTCAGCGGTCCCTTGTAGACGCCCTTGCGCACGAGTCGCTCGAGCGTTTCGAGCGCATGGATGCCGGTAAGCTGGAAGTGCGGCTGAATGTTCGCCGCCTGAAGGCGCTTCAGATGCTCCTCGACCCACGCCGGACCCGCTGGCACGGTCATTTCACTGTAGGCCGCCTGATACATCGGATGCGCGAGCGACGTGCCTTCCAGATACGCCGGATACAGCAGCTCCATGATGTTCATTTGCGTCGTGTTGATCGCGACCGTCACCTGATCGGGCTTCGGATCGAGTTCGGCGAGCATGTGACGCGTATCGTCGGACAGCCACTTGGCCGCCTGACCGTCGTCTTCCGGCGCGAACGATATCGAGCCGCCGACCTGAATGATCATGTCGGGCGCCGCTTCGCGCACTCCGGCGATGAGTTCGTTGAACTTGGACAGGCGCTTGGAACCCTTGCCGTCGAGTTCACGCACATGCAGATGCAGGACGGTTGCGCCCGCGTTGTAGCAATCGACCGCTTTCTGAACCTGCTCGTCCATCGTCACCGGAATGTCTTCCGGAAAGTCGGACGGCATCCACTCGGGGCCATACGGCGCGACGGTGATCACGACCTTGTCCTGGTTCTCGGGGTGCAGGGAATCGTCGAGGAATTGCATGTGTTGCTCCAGCGTCAATGAGTGAGAGAGTCGGATAGTCGATGCGATGCGAGGGCGCGTTTCGGATCAAAAAGGCACGTCGCCGATGATCCCTGCGCGCTCCATCTTCCGATGGCAGGGCGGGTAGTCCATCACCGCGTAGTGCTGCGTGCTGCGGTTGTCCCATACGGCGATGCTGTTCTTCTTCCAGCGCCAGCGGACCTGATATTCGGGGATGTACGCCTGGCTGATCAGATAGCTCAGCAACTGGCCCGCGCCCGGATTAGCGTCCTGCCCGAAGCGCACGCGCTCGGGCGTGTGGTAATTCGTGAAGTGCGTCGTGAAGGCGTTGACGAAGAGCGTCTTTTCGCCGGTCTCGGGGTGCGTGCGTACGACCGGATGCTCGGCATCGGGGAACTGAGCCTTCAGTGCGTGGCGCTTTTCGATCGGCATGGCCGCGCCGAAGCTCGCTTCGATGCTGTGGCGCGCGCGTAGGTCGGCGATCTGCGTCTTGATGTGCGCGGGCAGATTCTCGTAAGCGAGGACCATGTTCGCCCAGATCGTGTCGCCGCCGACGGGCGGGCACTCGATGCAACGCAGCACGCAGCCGAAAGGCGGCGCTGCACGCCAGGTGGCATCCGTATGCCACGCGTTCTCGTAGCGGTCGTTCGGCTGTTCGGGGTTCTTGTAGATCCGCACGAGTCCCGGCTGCTCCGGATCGCTGCCCGCGACCGGATGATCTTCCAGTTCGCCGAAGCGTCGCGCGAACGCGACGTGCTCGGCGCGTGTGATGTCCTGATCGCGCAGAAAAAGCACGCGATGCGCGAGCAGAGCGGCGCGGATGTCGGCAAAGAGGCCGTCGTCGTGAATCGCATCGGCGAGACTGACGCCGGTGAGTTCGGCTCCGATGGAGCAGGTAAGTGGTTCGACGCGCATCTGTGTCTCCTTACACGACGAAAATGGATGAGCCGGTGGTCTTGCGCGACTCGAGATCGCGATGCGCCTGCGCGGCATCCTGCAACGCATAACGCTGATTGATCTCGATGCGGATGCGCCCGCTGGCCACGTGGCCGAAGAGTTCGCTTGCGAGCTCGTTCTTCTCGGCGGGATCGGCGATGTAGTCCGCGAGCGCCGGGCGAGTGAGATACAGCGAGCCTTTCATCGCGAGCAACTGCGGATTGAACGGCGGAATGGGACCCGATGCCGTGCCGACGCAGACCATCAGGCCGCGGCGCTTCAGCGAATCGAGCGATGCATCGAAGGTGTCCTTGCCGACACTGTCGAACACGACGTCCACGCCCGCGCCATCGGTCAGTTCGCGCACGCGTTTGGTGACGTCTTCGCGGCTGTAGTCGATGACATGCGCGCAGCCGTGAGCGCGTGCAATCTCGGCCTTCGCTTCGCTCGACACCGTGCCGATCACCGTGACGCCGAGCAGCCTCGCCCATTGCGACACGATCAGCCCGACGCCGCCGGCGGCCGCATGGAGCAGGACCGAATCGCCTGCCTTGAACGCGTGAATGCGGCGCATCAGATACGACGCGGTGAGGCCGCGCATGGTCATCGCGGCGGCGGTCGCGCATTCGATATCGCCCGGCAGCCGGATCAGCGCGGCAGCAGGCGCGAGACGTTCGGTGCTGTATGCGCCGAGCGTATTGACGAACCCGGTGTAAGTCACGCGGTCGCCCACGCGCACGCTGTCGACGCCTTCACCGAGCGCCTGCACGACGCCTGCGGCTTCGACGCCCATACCCGCGGGCAGCGGCACGGGATACAGTCCCGAGCGAAAGTAGGTATCCGCGAAGTTGAGGCCCACGGCCTCGTGACGCAGCCGCACCTGGCCGGGGCCGGGCTTGCCGACTGCGACTTCTTCCCATTGCAGAACTTCAGGGCCGCCGGTTTCGTGGAAGCGAATCGCATGTGCCATCGTTGTATCTCCGTTCAGTCTGTTCAATCTGTCGATGCGCGCGGGCCGTATGCGCCGCTCGCCATGTCGTTTCTCGTGACATCGTTTGAGAGGCCGGCTGAGTTGAATCGCCAGTCGATTTCGGCCCAGTCCGCATAGCTCAGGTAACGCCGTGCCGCCGGCAGAATGACGCCCTGTTCGCGGCCCATCCATTCGTGGACGATGCGCGCATAGGCGTCGAGCGTCGCTTCGAAAAGCCCGGGCTTCAGTGAGTCCTGCGAGTCTCGTCCGATCATTCGTGCGAGTTCGTGGAGCATCTCGTCATCGCGCTGATGCAGCCGGTCGAGTTCGGCCAGTTCGGCGTTCACGCGCGATGTCCGCTTGCGAAGGCGCTTGAAGATCGCAGCCTTCTGCTTCATATGCACGCCGCCCGCCGATAGCCGGTTCATCCTGCGGACGATCTCGCGCATCGTTTCAGCCGAGGGAAGCTCGCCGCGAGTCCTTTCCATGCGCATCGTGTCAAGACACTCGTGCAGCGTGTCGGCGAGCATGCGATGCGCGTGCAGCAGCGCGCGGATCGAAGCCGCCACGGCGGGGCGCTGGTCTGTTGCGCAAGAAAGCACGGCCGGACGCAGCGCGTCGCGTTGACGATGGTTTGCCGCGATGCTGCCGGCTCTTGTCGCGTTCGCGATCGTGCAGATGAGATCGCAGCCGTGCCGCTCGGCTTGCGCGATCATCGCGTCGAACGATTCATCACTCGCGACGATCATCGACGTGCACGGAACGCCTTGCGCACGAGCGCCGGCTTCGGCACGTGCGAGCCATTCGCGGGCGCGTCCGTCGGTTTGCCAGCGCGGCGCGCCGATTTCGCCGCCAGTAGGCGCTACATGCAGGAAGGTGATGCGTGCGCCGATCGCATGGGCGAATTCGGTGGCATGACCGATCGCTTCGATGCGCGCGTCGGTGTCGCCGACAGGGACGAGCAGATGCTGGTACATGGTTGTGCGCTGTGGGACGATGCGTGAATTCATGCTTTGCATCGTAGTTGAGCGCGATCCGGCGCGACCCTCTCACGGCGGGAGGGGTTGACGCCTCCCACCGATTCGAACGATGCTGTGTTCGATCGGACCCCTCTTCGTGCATTGGCTTCCATGACAAGCGATGCAACGCCCCTGACGACCGAACTGGTTCTGAAGACCATTGCGCCGCGCGCGCCGCTGAATCTGCTTGCGCGGCGCAGATTGAGCGCCGATGCCGCGCCTTATCGCGATCGTCAGATCACCCTCGTTCAGGCGCCGGCGGGCTATGGCAAGACCTCGTTGCTCGCGCAATGGCGACGCGAATTTCTGGCGCGCGGGTCCGCCGTGGCCTGGCTTCTCGCCGACGAACGCGATGACGCCGGGCGGCTCTTGCGCGCGCTCGTGCAGGCCGTGAAAACGGGATGCGCGCGTTCGGGCTTCGGCGCGCTGCTGCTCGACGGCGCCCTCGCGTCCGAGGGGACGCTGGATGGCGCAACCGCATGGCTTGCGGAAATCGCGGTGCTGTCGATGGACGTGGTGCTCATCATCGACGAGGCGGAGCGGCTGCCACCGGCCGGCGCTGAATTGCTCACCTATCTGCTGCATAACGCGCCGCAGAATCTGCGTGTGGTCGTCGCCGGGCGAAGCGGACTCGAAGCGCCGATGGCCGATCTGCTGCTCTATGGCGAGGCCACGCTCGTCGGTCCCGATGCGTTGCGCTTTCGGCTCGACGAAACAATCGCGCTGATTGGCAACCGATTCGGCGCGCAGATGGATGCCGACGCCTGCGCGCGTCTCTATGAAGCGACCGATGGATGGCCGCTCGGATTGCAGCTCGCGGTGGCCGCGATGACGCGCGCCACGGACGCCCGGCAGGCGGTGGAGACCATCGCGTCCGGGCCGGGCGGACTGGGCGAGCATCTCGTCGGCGCGTTGATCGCGGATTTATCGGCGCAAGACGAGGCGTTTCTGACGCGCATCAGCGTGGTCGACATGCTGCATCCGGACCTGTGCGAGGCGCTGACGGAATGCACCGAAACGCCGGCCCGGCTTGCGCGCCTCGTGCGTGAGACGCCCGTTTTCATCACCGTCGAAGACAGCGCGTGGTGCCGCCTTCATACGCTCGTACGCGATGCATTGCGTATACGTTTCGCGCAGATGCCCGCCAGCGAGCGCCAGGCGCTGCATGCACGCGCAATGCGATGGTTCGTCGGGCACGGCATGATCGAAGAGGCCGCGCGCCACGCGCACGCGGCGGGCGAGCACGAGACGGCTTACGAACTCGCCGAGCGCAGCCTCGACGAAGCGGTGCGTCAGGGCCACCTAAGCCTCGTGCTCGACTGGCTGGAGCTGATCCCGAAGCCCGAACTGGAACGGCGTCCGCGCTTGCGGCTGGCTGCCGCGTGGGCGCTCGCGCTTGGGCAGCGCCACGACGAGGCCCAGCGTCAGGTGGAGCAGATCCTGACCGGCCCGGCTGTCGACGTGAAGCTGCGCTACGAGTGCGCGCTGATCCTGAGCGCAGCCGCCTATTTCGCCGATGAACCCGATCGCTTCCTCGCGCTCTTCGAGCCGTGGGCCGAATCGCCGCCCGAAGGAGGAAGCTGGCTCGCGCAGGGTCACGCGAACCGTCTGGCGGCCCGCGCGATGATGCTCGGCGAACCCGCCCAGGCGCGCCGCGCGCAGCAACGCCCGCGGTCCGCCGACGACGGCGAAGGTGTCGAGTTTCTGATGCGATGGGGCGGATACATCACCGGGTCGAGCTATCTATGGGAAGGGCAGATGGCGCTCGCCGAAGACGTGCTGAGGCCCGCGCTCGCGAGCGTCGAGGCCCGGCACGGCCGGCGGCATCCGATGACCTGCATCTTCGCGGCGGCGTGTGCGGACATCGCCTACGAGGACGACCGGCTCGACGAAGCCGCGGCGCTTCTGTCGAACCGCATGGACGTGCTCGAACGCGCCGGAACGCCGGATGCCGTCATCCTCGCCTATCACACGGCCGCGCGGCTCGCCGTGGTGCGCGGCGGCGAACATCGCGCGCTCGACATGCTCGAAGCAATGCACGCGCTCGGCGTGAGCCGGCGTCAGCCGCGCCTTTGCATCGCGAGCCTCGCGGAACAGGTCCGCATGCACGCGGGCCGCTATCGCATCGAGACGTGTCAGGCGCTGGTGCGCCGGATCGACGATATCGTCGCGCACGAAGGCGGCCGCGGGCCGGTGTGGCGAACTTCGGTCGCGCTGTTGCAGCGGCTCGCGCACGCGGACGCCGCGCTCGCTGCACGGAACTGGCAGCAGGCGCGCGAAGCACTCGAAGCGGCGGCGCAGCAGGCCGGCGAGATGAAAATGGGCCGATGTCGCATCGAAATCCTGGCGCTACGAGCGTTCGCGCTGCACGAAGAGGGCGCGGACGGCGAGGCGCTGCTGCGCGAAGCGATGAATCTTGCGCAGACTTTCCGCCTGCGCCGCACGCTCGTCGATGCTCATCCTTCGCTCGCGGACTGGGCGCGGCGCATGGACGATGCCTCGTCGCCCGATGACATCGACAGGACGCCCGCCGCGTATCCGAACACGAGGCCGCCGCCGCGAGAGACAAATGGACCGCGCGCCGTGCCGAGCGTCGTGCTGACGCCGAAAGAGCGCGAGATCCTCGAACTGCTCGCGCGCAATCTGACGAACAAGGAGATCGCGCGTGCAGGGATGATCGGCGAAGGCACGGTCAAGTGGCATCTGAAGAACCTGTTCGGCAAGCTCGACGCCAGCTCGCGCAAACATGCGGTGCGGCGCGCTGTCGTGCTCGGATTGCTCGAAGGCACGCAATGACCGCGTGCCGGACGTCCGCTGGCTAATCCACCTTCCCCCTCCCGCCGCGAGAGGGGCCGCCCGTGTGGTCCTTCCGTATTCTTGCTGCATGACTTCACTTGATCGTGGAGCGACCCATCCGGCGATGATTTTCTGGTCCGCTTCCCCGATGCGCGATTGACCGGCTCCATCACTGCTGCCACCCCGGCACGCGTGCAAGCCAGAACGATATGGATACCTCATGAAACGAAATACTTCATGCCTTGCCGCACTGCTCGCGTGTTCCGGCGCCGCATCCGCGCAAGGCTCCGTCACGCTTTACGGCGTGGTCGATGCCGGCTTGCTCTATCAGAGCACGGCTGCGGCTTCCTTCGCGCCGAACGCGCCCAATCTCGGCAAGGTGTATCGCTACAAGGACGGCGGCATCTACGCGAGCTTCTGGGGCCTCAAGGGCAGCGAAGACCTGGGCGGCGGCTACAAGCTCAACTTCCGCCTGCAGGGCAGCTTCGATACCGGCACCGGCCGGTCCGGCCTCTCCGACACGCCCGGCGTCCCCGCGTCATTCAATCAGTTCGCGACGATCGGCCTGACCGGTCCGTTCGGCACCTTCAACGCGGGCCGCCAGATCGTGCCGATGATCTACGCGATGTTCGACACCGATGTGCGCGGCGCGCAGTACTTCGGCAGCATTCTGACCGCGTGGCTCGGCATGAATCAGGTGGCCGGCTGGAGCGGCACGAGCACGAACGCCGCGATCGGCGCGCTGTACGACAGCAATGCGCTCGTCTACGAGTCCCCGAAGTTCTACGGGGCGTCCGTCGCGCTCGAATATGCGCCGGGCGGCGTCCCGGGCCAGTTCAAGGGCGGCACGCGCGAATCCGCTGTCCTCAAGTATTCGAACTATGGCCTCAACCTGTCCGCGGTCTATTACAACGGACACGACACGAGCCCGTTGCCCGGCGTCGCGCCCACGGGCCTGAACAACAACCGCTTCATGTACTTCGGCGCGATGTACACGTTCCGCGATTTCTCCGTCTCGGGTTCGTATAGCCGGGGCAAGAATCCGGCCAACACCGGTCGCGCGGACTACGACCTCTATGCGGCCGGCCTCGGCTACCGCTTTAGTCCGGTGCTCAAAGTCACCTCGGGGTTCTACTACCTGAAGGACAACAACAACTCGACGAACCATTCGAGCGAAGTCGCGGTCGGCACTGAATACAGCCTGTCGAAGCGCACGCTCACTTATGCGCAAGTCGGCTACGTCGACAACCACGGAACGATGAACCAGACCATCGTCTATGGACAGCCGGTCGCGCCGGGTAAATCGACGACCGCGGCCATGGTCGGCGTGCGCCACAACTTCTGACGGGAGCAATCCGTGCGAAAAATGAAACCGAATGCATATCGATGTGCGGCCCTGATCGTCTTTCTGGCGATGGGCGTAATTAGTCAGGTAACCGAAGCAAATGCGGCGGCGAGCACGCCTTCAGTCGCGTCGGCCGCCAGCGCGCCTGTTGCCACCAGAACGCAAAACCGCGCGCTGCGTAGGAGCGTCTATGCCGCCTTCGCAAAAGACAAGGCGATCGACGCAGGCGATATCGGCGTCAGCGCGAAGGACGGCGACATTACGCTGACCGGCACGGTCGGTGACGCGGCGCATATCGGCAAGGCCGCCGAGCTGGCGAGCGGCGTGCCCGGCGTCAGGTCGGTCACGAACAAGCTGACGGTCAAGCGGCCTTTCGGGCAATGAGCGGCGGTCCCATGCAACAGATCACGGAAACACACATGAATCAGCAGATGTTCGAAGCGGCTCCATCGGCGTATGCGTACCCGTTGCTCATCAAGCATCTTCTGCATACGCCGATGGCTCACGCGCCCGATCAGGAAATCGTGTATCGCGGCACGACACGCCTCACCTATCGCGGCATGCAGGAACGCATCGCACGGCTCGCCAATGGCCTCACGCGCCACGGCGCGACGATGGGCAGCACCGTCGCGGTGATGGACTGGGACAGCCATCGCTATCTGGAATGTTATTTCGCTATCCCGATGATGGGCGCGGTGCTTCAGACGGTCAACGTGCGGCTCTCGCCTGCGGAGATCGCCTATACGATCAACCATGCGGGCGCGCACATCCTGCTCGTGCATAGCGACTTTCTGCCCGTCGTCGAATCGATACGCGATCAGCTCGAATCGGTGCGGGCCGTCATTCTGATCGACGACGAGCGCGACGAAGCGCACGCGCACACCATCCCGTTCGCCGACGAATACGAAGCCATGCTCGCCGCGAGCGAGCCCGCCTACGACTTCCCGGATTTCGACGAGAACACCCGCGCCACGACGTTCTACACGACCGGCACGACCGGCTTGCCGAAGGGCGTCTACTTCTCGCATCGGCAACTCGTGCTGCACACGATCACCGGCATGGCCGCGCTCGCAAGCCCGGCATCAGGGCAACGCTTTCATCGCGGCGACGTGTACATGCCCATCACGCCGATGTTCCATGTCCACGCATGGGGCATGCCGTACATCGCGACGATGCTCGGCGTGAAGCAGGTCTACCCCGGCCGCTATGTGCCCGAACGCCTGGTCGAACTGGTGCGCGATGAAGGCGTTACGTTCTCGCATTGTGTCGGCACCATCCTGCACATGCTGCTCGGTTGCCGTGACGCGAAGAGCGTCGATTTGAGCCGATGGAAGGTCGTCATCGGAGGCGGCGCGCTGCCGCATGGACTGGCGCGCGCCGCGCTCGAGCGGCGCATCGACATCTTCGCGGGCTATGGCATGTCCGAAACCTGCCCGCTGCTCAGCCTCGCGCAACTGCAGCCGGGCAGCGAGGAACTCGATATCGAAGAGCAAGTGGCGCTACGTTGCAAGACGGGCCTTCCGATACCGCTCGTCGATCTGCGCATCGTGAACGAGGAGGGCGCCGATGTCGCGCACGACGGACGCGCGAGCGGCGAGATCGTCGTGCGTGCGCCGTGGCTCACGCAAGGGTATCTGAAGAATCCCGAGGCATCGGCGGCGCTCTGGGACGGCGGCTATCTGCATACGCAGGACATCGGAAGCATTGACAGGAACGGTTATCTGCAAATCACCGACCGCATCAAGGACGTGATCAAGTCGGGCGGCGAGTGGGTGTCGTCACTCGAAATAGAGAGCCTGATCTCGCTCTATCCGGCAGTCTCAGAAGTCGCGGTGATCGGCGTCAAGGACGAGAAATGGGGCGAGCGGCCGGTGGCGCTCGTGGTGCTGAAGCCGGGCATGACGCCCGCTGCATCGGGGGATGACATCCGGAACCACGTGCTCGCGTTCAGCGAAACCGGGCGAATTTCGAAGTATGCGGTGCCGCAAATCGTGAAGATCGTCGATCAGCTCGACAAGACGAGCGTCGGCAAATTGAACAAGAAGCGCTTGCGCGAGCAGTTCGCGCAATCGCTCGAACGGGAAGCATCAGCATGAGTACGGCCATGAGCATGACGACGCGCGGCTATCGCGTCGCGACGATCGAAGACTTCGTCGGGCAGGAACTGGGCGTGTCGGAATGGGTGATCGTCGATCAGGCCCGCATCGACGCCTTCGCGCAATGCACCGGCGATACGCAGTGGATTCATCTCAACGAAGAGCGTGCGAAGCGCGAGAGCCCGTTCGGCGGCACCATCGCGCACGGCTATCTGACGCTTTCGTTGCTGGCGGCGCTCGCGATCGAAGTGGGCGTCGTGCCCACGGATGCATCGGCTGCGCTGAACTACGGCATCGACAAGGTGCGCTTCATGACGCCCGTTAGATCCGGCGCACGCGTGCGAAGCCGAGTCGTGCTGACGTCCGTCGAAAGAAAAGGCGGTGGTCGCATTCTTTTGAAGACCGGCAACGAGTTGCAGATCGAAGGCGAGGACAAGCCCGCGCTCATCGCAGAGACGCTGGTCATGATCCTTGCATGATGGAGTGCGCAGAGAAATGGCATCAGACATGACGAATTTGAACGACGACATCGCCGTGCGCGCAACAGACGGCATGCCGGGACCGAATCCGTTCGTCGGGCTGCGGCCCGTCGACATGCTCGCGGCGGCAGGACAGATTGGCGCGCAGGCGGTCCTTCATTCCGCGCTGATGTTGCGGCAGACCACGGCGTTGATTCGCGATCTCGCATCGGCGGTGAGCGGCAATGCAGCGCCCGCGCCGCAGCCCGGCGACAAGCGCTTCGCTGATTCCGCCTGGCGCGAACAGACGGTGTATCGCACCACGATGCACGGCTATTTCGCGTGGCGCGATGCGCTGACCGGCCTGGTCGAAGGTTCCGCGCTCGATCAGGCGAGCAGGGAGCGCGCGCAGTTCGTGCTGTCGCTCATGACGGACGCGCTGGCCCCGACCAATACGCTCGCCGGCAATCCGGCGGCGATGAGGAAGCTGGTGGAATCGAACGGTGCGAGTGTCGTCGCCGGAATGAAGAACATGCTCGGCGATGCGCTCGGCAACAAGGGCATGCCGTCGCAGGTCGACAAGCGCGCGTTCAAGGTCGGCGGCAATCTCGGCGCGTCTCGCGGCGCCGTGGTGTTTCGCAACGAAGTGCTCGAACTCATTCAATACGAGCCGGTGACGCCGAAGGTTCACGCGCGTGCGCAACTGATCGTGCCGCCGCAGATCAACAAGTTTTATATCTTCGATCTGGCCGCGAAGAAGAGCATCGTCGAGTATCTGGTCGAGAACGAGTTTCAGGTGTTCGCCGTGAGCTGGCGCAATCCACGCGAAGCGCATCGCGATTGGGACATGGATACCTACGTCGCCGCGCTCATCGAAGCGATCGACGCGGTGCGCGACATCACCGGGCAGGCGGACGTAAATCTGCACGGCGCGTGCTCCGGTGCGATGACCATCTCCGCGCTGCTCGGCCATCTCGCGAGCCGTGGCGACACGTCGGTTCATGCCGCCACGCTGATGGTTGCAGTGCTGGACAACGCATCGCCGTCGCAGCTCGGACTCTTCACGACGCCGGAAGCCGTCGAACTCGCCAAGCGCAACAGCAAGGCGAAAGGCGTGCTGTCGGGCGACGACATGGGCCGCGTCTTTGCGTGGATGCGTCCCAACGATCTCGTGTGGAACTTCTGGGTCAACAACTATCTGATGGGCGAAGCGCCGCCTGCCTTCGACATCCTCTATTGGAACAACGACACGACGCGGGTGCCGGCGAAGCTGCACGGCCAGTTGCTCGATATCTTCACGCAAGGCCTGCTGACGAAGCCTCGTGCGTTGACCGTGCTCGGCACGCCGGTTGATTTGTCGAAGGTCGAGTGCGACACCTATGTGATGGCCGGCATGACCGATCACATCACGCCGTGGCGAGGCGTCTACGACACGGCTCGCGCGTTCGGCGGCAACACGCGCTACGTGCTGAGTTCGAGCGGTCATATTCAGAGCCTCATCAATCCGCCCGGCAATGCAAAGGCGAAGTTCTTTCATAACGATGCGCTTCCCGACGACGCCGACGCATGGCTCGCCGGCGCGACGGCGAAAGCGGACTCGTGGTGGAGCGACTGGCGCGACTGGCTTGCCGAACGGTCGGGCGAACGCGGCGCGGCGCCGAAGGCGCTCGGCAACAAGCGGCATAGGCGGCTGGACGATGCGCCGGGCCGCTATGTTCTCGAAGCGTGAAGCAGGAAGCTCATGACACGGATAACAACGAGGCGCACGATGAACATACGGACCGTCGATATCGACGGACAACGCATTCGCGTCGGCATCTGGGGTGGCAGCGATGCTTCGCCGCCGCTCGTGGTGTTCAACGGCATCGGCGCGAATCTCGAACTGATCCGGCCGTTTGCCGAGGCGCTCGGCGATGTGGAAGTCGTGACCTTCGATATTCCCGGCGTGGGCGGATCGCCTGCGCCGCTCATGCCGTATCGCTTCTCGACGCTCGCCGCGCTGACCGACAAGCTGCTCTCGACGCTCGGCTACGATGGCCCGGTCGATGCGCTGGGCGTGTCGTGGGGCGGGGCGCTCGCGCAGCAGTTCGCGTATCTGTATCCGGTCCGATGCCGGCGGCTCGTGCTGGCCGCGACATCGCCGGGCGTCATCATGGTGCCGGGGCGGCTGTCGGTGCTGTCGAAGCTGATCGGTGCACGGCGCTACCGCGACGCGGATTATCTGCGTGAAGTCGGCGCGGAGATTTACGGCGGCGCATATCGCCGCGACCCGGCTTTGCTCGAAGAACACGGGCGGCATATCCAGCCGCCGGGCGGCCGCGGCTATCTGTATCAGCTATTAGCGACATGCGGATGGAGCAGCCTGTTCTGGCTCGGCGCGTTGCGCCAGCCGACACTGGTCATGCATGGCGACGACGATCCGATCGTGCCGCTCGTCAACGCAAGGGTGATCGCGAGCCGCATCCGGCGGGCGACGCTTCATGTGATCGAGGACGGGCATCTGTTTCTCATCACGAGGACGGAGGAAATTGCGCCTCTCGTGCGCGAGTTCCTGCTGGGCGCGCAGATCGAAGGACGTTAGCCCTTCATCGAATCATCGAATCAACCACTGAACATTTGCAAGTGCGGCGCGATGCGCGCTGCGAACACGGAGACAACGATGAGCTACACCCCTCCCGCCAAGGACATGATGTTCGTGATCGAGAACCTGGCCGATATCGCACGCGTGAGCCAGCTACCCGGTCTCGCCGATTCGAATCTCGACACCGCCGGCGCGATCCTCGACGAAGGTGCGAAGCTCGCAGCCGAAGTCATCGCTCCGCTCAACGCGCTGGGCGACCAGCGGCCGAGCACGTGGCATGACGGCCACGTAAAGGCCACGCCCGGCTTCGGCGATGCATACCGCCAGTACGCGGAAGGCGGCTGGCAGGGCATCAGTCATCCGACGGAGTTTGGCGGCCAGGGCTTGGCCAAGCTGATCGCGTCGCCGTGTATCGAAATGCTGAACGCGGCGAATCTCTCGTTCGCGTTGTGCCCGCTGCTGACCGATGGCGCGATCGAGGCGTTGCTGATCGCGGGATCGGACGAACTGAAGGCGCGCTATCTGCCGAAGCTGATCGAAGGCACGTGGACGGGCACGATGAATCTGACCGAGCCGCAAGCGGGCTCGGACCTGTCGCTGGTGCGCTCACGCGCGGAACGTCAGGATGACGAAACATATCGGATATCCGGCACCAAGATTTTCATTACGTGGGGCGAGCACGATATGGCGGAGAACATCGTGCATCTCGTGCTGGCCCGCACGCCGGATGCGCCGGAGGGCGTAAAGGGCATCTCGCTCTTTGTCGTGCCGAAATTTCTCGTGAACGATGACGGTTCACTCGGCGCGCGCAACGACGTGCAGTGCGTGTCGATCGAACACAAGCTGGGCATCAAGGCGAGCCCGACCGCCGTGCTCCAGTATGGCGACAACGGCGGCGCGATCGGCTATCTCGTGGGCGAAGAGAATCGCGGCCTGGAGTACATGTTCATCATGATGAACGCCGCGCGCTTTGGCGTGGGGCTGCAGGGCGTCGCGCTGTCGGATGCGGCCTATCAGAAAGCCGCCGCCTACGCGCGGGAACGGGTACAGGGCCGTCCTGTCGATGGCAGCGGCGCGGGGGCTGTGGCGATCATCGATCATCCCGATGTACGGCGGATGCTCGGCACGATGCGCGCCATGACCGAGGGCGCGCGTGCACTGGCGTACGTCGCGGCGGCGCACGCGGATATCGCCAATCACGACGACGATGCGGCGACGCGCGCCCGGCATCTCGCGATCCATGAGTACCTCGTGCCGATCGTGAAAGGCTGGAGCACCGAAATGGCGATCGACGTCACGAGCCTTGGCGTGCAGGTTCATGGCGGGATGGGGTTCATCGAGGAAACGGGAGCCGCGCAGTTTTATCGCGATGCCCGCATTCTGTCGATCTATGAAGGCACGACGGCCATTCAGGCGAACGACCTGGTGGGCCGCAAGACGATGCGCGACGGCGGCGCGGCGGCGCAGGCGCTGCTGACGGAGATCGACGCGACGCTCGCTTCGTTGCGAACAATCGATGCGGGAAACGCTGCGCGTGTCTTCGACGCGATGCATCGCCGGCTGGCGGACGGGCGGGACGCGCTTGCTAACGTCGTGACGTATGTGCTGGAGGCGGGCAAGCGGGATCCGCGTGCGGTGTTCGGGGGCGGCGTGCTGTATGTGAAGCTCGCGGGGATCGTGCTGTCGGGGTGGCAGATGGCGCGGGCGCTGATCGTCGCGCATCGCAAGCGCGCGGATGATCCAGGGTTTTATGGGGCGAAGATCGCGACTGCGCACTGCTTCGCGGAGTATGTGCTGACGCAGGCTCGTGGGTTGGAGTCGGCGATTGTTTCCGTGCGAGGGGATGATGCGGTGTTTGCGATGGGGGCGGGGGACATTTAAGAGGCCGAGTGCTCTGTTGGGGGGAAGCGGACTCGTTGGACTAGATGCAACGTGGCTTTCGGACGGGTGATGAATAAGCTGACCGGTGCGTCGGCGGAACAGGCAGAATATGCAAGTGTCCGAGGCCGGCCGATTCTGTTGAAAGACTCGGCGAATCGGATGTCGGTTGCTTACCCTTGATGCAGTGGGCTATGGAGCGCATCGCTATGATGAGTCGTTAAGGTGGCGTGTAAGACAGACTCTTCTACGTGGCGATCACGTGCCGCAGACGCGCTTATTGCGCGGCATTGAGCGGGAGTTCTAGCGTTACGGCTTGAGGGAACACCTGTGACCTTACTACGCGTATCGCTGGTTTTGTCGGCTTGGCCCTGAAAATCCTGTGCCTAACCGTTCGACCTTTTTTGAAGAACCGGCATGACCGGTTACGAGACAGCGACGCCTTGCGGTATATGCTCGAGTCGGTTTTGCGTCGCTGCGGGAATGCTCGTGAGCCGCCTTTCGATTCGTCCAACCATCCAGGCCGAGAAATAGGGTTTCTCAACCGAATCGGTAGAAGTCGGCCGGTGGTCCTTCTCGGAAATGACAACTCGTCGCTCGACGATGCGTCGGACGCGGCGCATTGTTCCAATGGCTGGGCTGAGAAAGATTCGTCCCTGCGCTATTCGCCAAACCAGTGCTTGCACAACGTTGAGACAGGACGCTTGCTTCTGGCAAACCGCATGTCATGCGAGGCGATTCAAGCGGACTGGCTTCGCCGCTCCATTGCGTCTATAACGCCGAGAACAGAGGTAGTCACGTGCCGGCTGACATGACTCGACGCAGCTTGGGGACTGGTCGCCTAGCTTCATCTACAAAGCTCTGAGTTGAATCCGACCGTACTAATCTTCGTGTTAGTGATTTCTACGGTCTCAGTCGATACCTTGCGGTAAGGCGAAGTTGCAAGATGCCGCAATTCACGACGATTCCATTCGGCAATAAAAAATAAGTCAGAGGTACAACTCAACAACGGAAGAAGGTGTCGCCACGGTGCTGCAGGTTGGCCACGTTCTCTGCGAGGACAAATATTGTGCCAGTAGACCAAGCAGAGACAATCCAAAGGGTGAAAAGTCGTGAGCCTCCGTCCGCGCAAGAAGGACTCAGTTTGCGCAACTGGGCCGCCTTGCTAATCGGACTCAGTACGCTGTCCCTTGCGATTACCGGCTTCACGATCGGCAATAACAACATCTTCCATTTACCGATCCTGGAGGGCTCGTGGCGCGAACGTCAATTCGCGCATGATGCCTTCATGCAGTCGCTGCGTTATTTTTCTTCCGGTTTCTGGCTGATGCAGGTGGGGATCGCTGACGACAGCAATGTGCTGAAATATTTCCTGCCATGGCTGTTCATTTCCCGACTGGTCTTTTTCGCTGGCATTGGCTCCTGGATCGCGCTCTTGGGGCTGAAGGGGCGAACGCAGATCCTGATTTTCATGCTGCTGAGCGCGGTGATCAGCTTGCTGCGCGGCGAATCTTTCGCCGGAGATGGCGGAATCGCTATCGGTCAATTCACCCACTCGGAACTGGGTAACGGCTTGAGCCTGATCGCGCTCTCGCTGGTGTGGCGCCGCTGCTATGGCTGGGCGCTGGCCTTCGCGGGGCTGGTATTTTTCCTCAACGTCTTCATGGCTGTGTGGCTCGCTCCGCTGATGGTGACGATGGTCGTGCTGCAATGGCGAGAACGCCGGCTGAGCCTTAGCCTCCTGATGCGAAAAAGCTGGCCTGGCTTGCTAGCCTGTGTCGTGCTGGGCGTCCCAGTGTTGACCAGCCTCGCGCTCAATCCCGAATTGGGAAAAAGGCCGGAGTACGATTACCGAGTGTTTCTGCTCGAGCACTGGCCTGATCACTTCCTGGCGATGCACTTGGCTGTCATGCAATACGTTGGCTTCGTGATCGTTATCGCCACGGCCATCGGCTCGGCATTGCAGTTGCCGCGCGACCAGGCGCGCCTGATATGTTCGCTGACGGGTGTGATGCTGGCAATCTGGGCAATCGGCGCGCTGCTGCCCCTATTCACTAGCTCGCCCGCACTGTTCAACCTTCACCTGCTGCGCTCGACGACGTATCTGCAAATATTGGCCGGACTTGCGCTCGCAGCCCTCATCACGCGGTGGATGACCTCGGCGAATAAGGCCGATCGCTTTTTATGGGCGCCTATCCTGGTGTTATCGGTGGTGATCAAACCCATCGGCGCTGCGGCGCTATTTCCGGTGCTAGCGATGCGGAAGGCCTGGCGCCCCGGCACGCGGCTCGCCAGCCCGATCGTGGCGGCACTGCTTCTAACGCTGAGTAGCGCTGCAACCGTGGCCCTGATCGTTAAGCAATATCGTCGGGATTCATACGCCGCCGCAAAACGGGCGGACTGGCTGGCCCTGGCTAGCTGGGCCAAAGCCAACACGCCTCCTGATACGTTCTTCCTTTTGCCGGTGATGCGGCTTCACGACCGCAGCCCTTTGCCGACGGCGCCCGCACGCATGACGGATCTGCTGATCGGCAGCGAGGTGTTTCCCGCGATGTCTCACCGCCAGGTATGGGTGATGGGCAAATATGGCGCAGCGGCGCAATGGCTGCCCAGCTACTATCCTATTTGGCACGAGCGGATGGTGGGCAGTCTCCTTGCCGCGAGCCTGGCAGAACGCCTGACCTACGCCCGCAGTAATGCCATCGGCATGGTGGTGGACGATTGCGGTGTGGCGGGCAGCAATGTTCCAGTCTATCGGTCGGGAAAACTCTGTGTCTTTGCATCGAATCATGTAGAACGGTGAATGAGCGATCGCAGATGCGAGCCTTCGTAGTCGAGGCGGAAGCCCGCAACGATTCGCTTGCCGCCGATCGCATCAGGCAGCACCAGCGATAAAGCCGCGTCATATGCTCAACGCGTCCAGTGCAGCAGGATCTTGCCGTCGCCGGCAATTTGCTGGAGGCATGCTAGCGTCACTGAATCAGTGAACTATGCACGTACCTGCCACCTGTGCATGGGATGCGTAGTCTTCTGCAGAATCACCAGACACGATGAATCCCGCGATGTCCACGCACACGGAATCGATCACGTTCCCGGCTACAAGCCATAAGCACGAATCTTGTGATCGAAGCCCGCAACGAAGAGCTGCCCGTTGACGACTGTCGGCGACGTGAAGATCCCTCCCGTCACACGATCCGCCTCGGGAAGATTGTTGGTACTCCAAAGCTGTGAGCCGCTCTGTGCATCGACGGCGAACACCTCGCTTCCAATGCCGTCGGCGTAATAGACAACGCCGTTCGCGACGATCGGTGAGATCGCCGGGTTCGCTCCTGCCGAGTTCACGCCCACGGGCAGATTCCATGCGATCGCGACCGAGCAGTCCGATTGAATCGACAACGCAACGAGGCCGTGCCGGACGAGGCCCGTACTCGAATCGACCGGATTCGCCAGGTAGATTCGGTTCAGCGCCGGATCGAATGCCGGCAAGCCGATGAAACCTCCCGACGGGGTGCTGCGGCCTATCTGAAACGAATAGATGGGACCGTCGGCGAGCGTATTGCGGTCGTAGATGTGCAGTATGCCGGTCTTCTGCATCGCGGCCAGCATCGGATGGCATGCGGGGGTCTGAAAGGGCAGGGGCGTTGCGCCAAAGTCCACGTCGACGGTCGTCGAGAGCGGCGGCGCATTGGCCGCATCGATCGTCAGGTAGGGCGTGAGCCTGACGACGTGTTCGGCGTAAGAAGAGTTCTGCGTATCCGCAAAGGCGTTGCCTGTGGCCGTGTAGATCCACAGGCCGTTCGGCGAAATGGATACACCGCCCGGACCCCAGATTCCGCCTCCGTCGGGACCGGTCTCGCCGGTCGTGTACCACCTTTGCAGTACCGCGAGGTTCGCCGTCGAGACACGCACGATCTGACCGTGGTAAGGCCGCCTGTCGCATGGGCCGGCGGTGGTGACGTAAATGTCGGAGCCGCTCAGCGTGGGGCTGCCGAAGACGATCGTCCTGGGCGAAGCGTTCGCTGCGTCGAGCAACTGAGTCCACGGCATGACGTCGGCGCCCGTGGACAGGTCGAGCGCGTGCAGGAAGCCGTAGCCCGTGACCACGTACATCCGGTTGGTGTTCCGGTCGAGCGTCGGCGTGCCGATCGTGCCCACGAAGCCTTGCGACGCGTCGAAATTGCCGCAGCTCGTTTGCACCGTAGGCGCCTGCACGCTCCAGATGATCGCGCCGGTCGCTGCATTCAGGGCCACGATTCGGCCCGACCACGTCGCGGCATACACGACATCGGTCGGTTTGCCGTTGATCTGGACTCCCGTGACGAGCGTCGGCTGCGTGGTGATGGGACCGCCTATGTCGGTGGCCCAGTGCGCGCGTAGTTGCGATACGTTGCCCGTGTTCAACACGCGCTCGACCGCGTTGAACCCGGAGCGCTGACGGTCCACTCCGAATGTCGGCCAGTCCGTCGCATCGATGAGCGCACCGGCGCCCGGAATTGTGGATGCCGTGTTCCTGCTTAATTCAGGACTCGCGACGAACGGTGGGTCCCTGCGAGGCGCACTTCCGCTTCCGGCACCCTGGGCCAACGCCGCAGTCATCGATAAAGTGGACGCGATGCCGAGAAGCACCGCGAAAACGCGATGCGCGCAGTCGATTCGTTTCATGCCACACCTCTCGAGCGAGACAGTACCCGGATGCAACGGTCTGTGGGATATGAAAGAGCAAAGCGCGCGCACGAGCGCCACAGGTTCAGCGTGTCGGCTGTGCGGGACGGTCGATGTCCGCGCGAGCAACGGCGTGCAAGCGCGTCACCTTGTTATAGCAGGTCTTACGGCGATGCGTTGACCGCTTCAGGTCTGGACATTCGTCGATAAAACGAACGTGCGCGGGTTTGCGTCCTGGCTCATGCCGCTATCGCGACGAGGTCCGATGCTACCGCTCGTCGAAGATGCATGATGCTGCTGGACGAGCGAGCTTCGAGGGCTGCGCACGCGGCACACAGGCGAGCCGTGAATCACGGAACGACGCTGGACGTGAGGGCAAAGACGAATACGCTGCGGTCAGATGGCCGATTGATTTACCCGCTTCATCAACGCCTCGGCGCTTTCCTTGCGTTCGCTATACCGGTCTACGAGGTACGGACCAATGTCGCGCGTCAGCAGCGTGAATTTGACCAGTTCCTCCATCACGTCCACGACCCGGTCGAAATACGCTGAAGGTTTCATGCGGCCGGCTTCGTCGAACTCCATGAACGCCTTGGCCACCGACGACTGGTTGGGAATGGTCAGCATGCGCATCCATCGTCCAAGCACGCGCATCTGGTTGACGGCGTTGAACGACTGTGAGCCGCCGCTGACCTGCATCACGGCGAGCGTCTTGCCCTGCGTCGGCCGCAACGCCCCGACGGAAAGGGGAATCCAGTCGATCTGCGCCTTCATGATGCCGGTCATCGCGCCGTGCCGCTCGGGTGAGCACCACACCATTCCTTCCGACCACAGTACCAGCTCACGCAGTTCGGCCACCTTGGGATGGCTCTCGGGCGCGTCGTCCGGCAACGGCAAGCCGCTCGGATTGAATGTGCGAACTTCGGCGCCCATCGCCGTGAGTAAGCGCGCGGCTTCTTCGCTCAGCAGACGGCTGAACGAACGCTCGCGCAGCGAGCCGTAGAGCAGCAGGAAGCGCGGTGGACGGCGCGAGGCTTCGACAGGCTGGAGGCGATTGATGTCGGGCACCCGAAACAGCGCTGGATCGACCTGCGGGAGATCATTGGTGAGATCGGACACGTTTTCCCTCTGTGATTATTTCCGTATTGCTCAGGCGCGCTCATACCAGTCTGGAGCGAGGCGCCGTTGGCTGCCGTATCAAGAGTCGACGGGCAACGATCGGTGTGGACCGGAGAGAGACATTACACGAGCCATCTGCGCGGATAATGCGTGGCTTTTTCGCATTTCGGGAAGGGCTTGCAATGTACTTCCGCGCTCCGAACGGACGCAACAGTGCGGCTTGGCTGAAATCGGAGGTAGTCACAGGCCCAGGCACTTTGCGGCTCAGCGAGCCACATTGCACAGGATGACGCTTGCCCACGGACATCATCCCGCCACGCCCCCTCAAGTTTCCCCATCCCCCGCCGACATACAGATCAGTCACGTCGACACGCGCGCGTCACAGATGCGTGCTCAGCCATCGCCACACATGCGGGCCGCAGATCATGCCCCAGGTCATCGCGCTGATCACGATCGACACGGTGACCGCCGCGCTGCCGCAGTCCTTCGCCCGCCCGGAGAGTTCGTGCCGTTCCAGCGAGATGCGGTCGATCGTCGCCTCGATGCTCGAATTGATCAGCTCGACGAGCAGCACCAGCAGCACCGACGCCGCGAGCAGCACGCGCTCGGCCGTGCTCACCGGGACGAAGAAGGCGATCGGCAGCAGCACGATGGCCGCGCAGGCTTCCTGACGGAACGCGCTTTCCTCGCGCCAGGTGACGGCGATGCCGTCCCACGAGTGACGCAGCGCAAAGAGGCCGCGCAGCAGCCCGCGCCGTTTGACGATGGCGCTCCCGGTGGCGGAAGACGGTGACTTGGATGATGGAGTTGGCCGGACCATGACGCGACGTGGCGGTTATTTGTTTGAAGGATGCCCGAGTTGAACCGAACTGTCCGACATTATGCGTTTGTTCCGCCCGCTCTTCGGCAGCACGGGCGCGGAAAGTTATCCCGAAGCGCCAGCTCCGCCCAGCCAGCCGCGCCGGCCAGCCAGCCGCTCGCCGGCAACAGCCGCCACGATGCCACACATCCGCCGCGCGGCGCGCGCCCACGACTCCTTCCCGATTTGCCGATGAAATTCGCCGTACGCTTCTGCCTGTCGCTGGCAATGGCCGCCCGCGCGCTCGATGCCGCCGCGCTGCCCGCCGCCGTTCCCGCATCGCCCGAAGCGCCGGCCAGCGCCAGTGCCGCCGCCGCCGTCGCCGGTAACGGAAACGCCAACGCCAGCGCCAACGCCAACGCCACGACCATCCACGTCCCGTTCTCCGCGCTCGGCGCGTGGCAGCCGCTGCAGTTGCGCGGCCTCGAAGACGCACGCTCGGTGGCGCTCGGCGTGCGGCTCGACCGCGTCGTCACCGGCGCGCGCCTGCGTCTTCGCTATACGTATTCGCCCGCGCTGCTTTTCCCGCTGTCGCACGTGAAGGTGTCGATCAACAACGAAGTCATCGCCACCGTGCCGTTCGACAAGGAGCACGCCGGCTCGGTCGTCACGCAGGACATCCCGCTCGATCCGCGCCTCTTCACCGATTACAACCAGTTCGGGCTGCGCTTCATCGGCCATTACACGCTCGATCATTGCGAAGATCCCGCGAACACCGCGCTGTGGGCCGACGTCAGCCCGACGAGCGAATTCATCCTCGACACCGCGCCGATCAAGCTTCCGAACGATCTTGCCCTGTTGCCCGCGCCGTTCTTCGATGCCCGCGACGTCAACCGCCTCACGCTCCCGTTCGTGTTGCCCGCATCGCCCGACACCGCGACGCTCAAAAGCGCGGGCGTGCTCGCATCCTGGTTCGGCTCGCTCGCCGATTACCGGCAGGCACGCTTCCCGGCGCTCGGCGCGTTGCCCGCGAACGAGCACGCGGTCGTCATCGGTACGCGCGACCGCTTGCCGGCTGGTCTCGACCTGCCGCGCATCGACGGGCCGACGATTCTCGTCGCCGATAACCCCGGCTCCGCCGATCGCAAGCTGCTGATCGTGACCGGCCGCAACGCAGCGGAAGTCGATCAGGCGGTCTATGCGCTCGTGCTCGGCCGCACCGCCATGTCGGGCGCGTCCGCGAAGGTCGAGCGCGTGGACATCGGCAAGCCGCGCGAGCCCTACGACGCGCCGCGCTGGATGCCGACCAACCGCCCGGTGAGCTTCAAGGAACTCGTCAGCGATACGTCGCAGCTGCAGGTGTCGGGAAGCGCGCCCGACGCAATCCGCCTCAATCTGCGCGTGCCCGCCGATCTGTTCTCGTGGAACTCCGCGGGCGTGCCGCTGAATCTGAAGTACCGCTATACCGCGCCGACGGTGCAGAACAACTCCGCGCTGGCCGTCGATATCAACGACCAGCTCGTGAAGTCGTTTCGCCTGCCCGTCGCCAAAGCCGACGACAGCGAGGGCCGCATCCAGTTGCCGCTGCTGTCCGGCGCGAACAGCGGCGCGGCCAACGCGCTCGACATTCCCGCGTTCCGCGTTGGCAGCTCGAACCAGTTGCAGTTGCGCTTCAACCTCGATTCGCAGAAGACCGGCCTGTGCGCGGGCGTGCCGACCAATCCGGCGCGTGCAGCCGTCGATCCGGATTCGACCATCGACTTCTCCGGCTTCGTGCATTACGCGCAGATGCCGAACCTCGCGTACTTCGCCAACAGCGGCTTCCCGTTCACGCGATACGCCGATCTCTCGCAAACGGCCATCGTGATTCCCGACCGTCCCGCTCCGAGCGAACTCGAAGCGATGCTGACGATGCTCGGTCACATGGGCCAGTGGACCGGCTTTCCGAGCCTGCGCGTGACGATCGCGCGTCCCGGCGACGTGCCCGCGCTCGCGCAGAAGGATCTGCTCGTGATCGGCGGTGCGCCGTCGTCGCCGGTGTTCGCACGCTGGCGCGATGCGTTGCCGCTCAGCATCGGCAATCCGGCCGCGCAGAAGGACGGAGTCGCGCGGGCGGCGTTCTCGATTCAGGAGCAGTGGCGCGACGGCAAGCGTGTCACGCACGGCGGCGCATCGCTCGATCAGAGCGGACCGCTCGCCGCGCTGATGGGCTTCCAGTCGCCCGGCGCGGAAGGGCGCAGCGTGATCGCGCTGGCCGCGACTGACCACGGCCGTCTCGGCGACCTGCTCGACGTGCTCGAGCGGTCCGAGCGCATCACGCAAGTGCAGGGCGACGTGTCGCTCGTGCGGCGCGGCGGCGTCGACAGCATGCGCGTCGGCGAAAGCTATGTCGTCGGCTATGTGCCGTGGTACGCGAAGCTGTGGAGCCACGCGGTGGAGCACCCGGTGCTGCTCGGTCTGTTCGGCGCGCTCTCGGGCCTGCTGCTCGCCGTCGCCGCATTCGCCGCGCTTCAGGAACTGGCCTCGCGCCGCAAGGGGCTTTGAGCGATGACTTCCGTTCTTGGCCGTCTGGCCGGCGTGATCGCGATGACCGCGCTCGGCGTGGCCCTCGCCGCGAACGCAAGCGCGGGTGTACTCGCCGCGCAAGGCGAGGGCGCGAGCGCGCCGCTCGTCTGCCAGCCGTCGTGGCCGCGCTGGGATGCGTTCAAGCGCCGCTTCGTCTCGCAGGACGGCCGCGTGATCGACGTCGGCTCGGCCGATGAACGCACGGTGTCGGAAGGGCAGTCGTACGCGCTTTTCTTCGCGCTCGTCGCCAACGACCGCGCGAGCTTCGACACGATCCTCCACTGGACCGAAGACAAGCTCGCCGCCGGCGACCTCACCGCGCGTCTGCCCGCGTGGCTGTGGGGTCGCGACGCGTCGGGTGCGTTGCGCGTGCTCGATACGAACGCCGCCTCGGACGCCGATCTGTGGATCGCCTACGCGCTGCTCGAAGCGGGCCGCGCGTGGGGCGAGCGCAGCTATACGGCGCGCGGCGCAGCGCTCGCGCGGCGCGTGCTGGACGAGGAAAGCGCGATGGTACCCGGCCTCGGCCTCACGCTTTTGCCCGGCCCGACAGGGTTTCATCCGTCAGCCGATGTGTGGCGCGTGAATCCCAGCTACGCGCCGCTGCAGGTGATTCGCGGCATCGGCGCACGGCTTGCGGACGATGCGCGCTGGCCGCGCCTCGCCGCATCGTCGGCGCGCATGCTGATCGATTCCGCGCCGCGCGGATTCTCGCCCGACTGGGCGCTGTATCGGGCGAATCACGGTTTCGAGCCGGACGGCGATACCCAGTCCGAAAGCGCCTACAACGCGATCCGCGTCTATCTGTGGGCGGGCATGCTGGCCTCGTCCGACGATGCGCGTCCCGGTCTCCTGCAACGCTTCGCCCCGTTCGCGGCCTACATCGGCGAGCACGGCGCGCCGCCCGAGCGCGTCGATACGCGCACCGGCCGCGCCGGTCCGAACGACGGCAACGCGGGCTTCTCCGCCGCCGCCGTGCCGTTCCTCACGGCGCTCGGCGAGACGCGTCTCGCGGACGCTCAGGCCGCCCGCGCGCAAGCCGAAACCGCGCCCGGCTATTACACGAGCGTGCTGACGCTGTTCGGCCTCGGCTGGCGCGAGGGACGTTACCGCTTCGCGGCGGACGGCGCCTTGCAGACGGCGGCGTCGCAATGCGGAGGCATCCGCTGATGCGCGCGCTTCGCACGAAACCGGGCCGGTTGCGTGCCGCGCTGATATCGGCGAGCGCCGTGTGCGCGGCGCAACTGCCGGCGCTGACCGCGCACGCCGCGATTCCCGAGGCCGGGCGCAATGCCGGGGCGCAAGCCGATGCGCCTGCGCTGCCCCCTATGGCCGAACGCCTCTACGGCACCGCGCGCGCGTGGGCGAACCGGCATCGCGACGATCTCGCGTTGCAGGCCATCGACAAGGCGTTGCTGATCGCGCCGAACGAGCCGCGTCTTCTCGCGGAACTCGTGCGCATTCAGTTGCGGCTCGGCCAGGCGCAGAAAGCGCAGGCGACGATCGCGCGCCTGAAAGCCGCCGCACCCGGCACTGTCCTCACGCGGCAAGTCGACGACGAATACCGCGTCGCGGTGAGCGGACGTCAGGAGATGGCGACCATCCGGCTGCTGTCGCGCAGCGGCCAGTCGGAAGAAGCCGCGCGCCGTCTGAGCGCGCTGTTTCCGAATGGCGCGCCGTCCGGGGCGCTGGGCGCCGAGTACTATCAGACGATGGCCGCGACGCCCGCGCGCCGGAACGAGGCGCTGGATGCGCTGCATCGCCGGGTCGCCGCCGATCCCGATGACGTCGACGCCGCGCTGACGCTCGCCCGGCTGCTGGGCAGCAGCGACGCGACGCGCGCCGAGGCGAACCGCATCGCGTGGAAGCTGGCGACGCACACCGACGCCGACCGCAAAACGGCGCTCGACGCGTGGCGTCACGTACTGCAATCGGCGGGCGCGGACACCGCGTATCTGCCGGCGCTGCGCGCGTATCTCGCGCTCGTTCCCGACGACGCCGAATTCAAGGACCGCGCCGACCTGCTCGACGCGCGCATCGAGGCGCAGAAGAAGCTGGAACGCGATCCGGATTACATCGCGCAACAACGCGGTCTTGCGGCGCTCACGCGCGGCGATGTGGCCGCGGCCGAGCCCTTGCTCGCGCGCGCTGCCGCCGCCCGCCCGAGCGATGCGGAAGCCGTCGGCGGTCTGGGTCTCGTACGCATGCGCGCGGGCCAGCGCGACGAAGCACGCGCGTTGTTCGAACGCGCAGCCGCGCTCGCGCCCGACAACCGCGCGAAATGGCAGAGTCTCGCGCGCACCGCGCAGTTCTGGGGCACGCTCGCACACGCCCGCGACGCCGCGAGCGCGGGCAAGCCGGCCGATGCCGAACGCTACGCCCGCGAAGCCCTCGCGATGCAGCCAGGCAATGCCGACGCCCAACTCATGCTCGCCGATGCGCTGCTCGCGCAAGGCAACTGGCGCGCCGCCGAACCGATGCTGCGCGCCCAGCTCGACGGCCCCGCGCCGAGCCTTCCTGCGCTGCGCAGCACGCGCACGCTGCTCGAAAGCACGGGCCGCGGCGATCAGGTCGCGCCGCTCATCGAAGCCCTGCAAAGCCGTTTCGCCGATGCCGGTGATCGCCAGAGCCTCGTCGCGATGCGCGCGGATCTCATCGCGGCCAACGCGCAACAACTCGCCGAGCGCGGCCTGAACGGTCCGGCGGCGCAGCAGTATGAGGCGTCGTTGCGCGTCGCGCCGGATCAGCCGTGGACGCGCTTCGCGCTCGCACGCATCTATCAGAATCTGGGCTTGCCGCAACTGGGCCGCGCCGTCATGGACGATGGCCTCGCGCGCACGCCGACCACGCCGATGCGTTACGCGAGCGCGCTGTATCGCAATTCGACGGACGATCTCGCCGGCGCACGCGCGGCGCTCGCATCCGTGCCGGACACCGAACGCACCGACGCGATGCGCGCGCTCGGCCGCAATCTCGACGCCCAGCAGGCGTTGATCGATGCCCGCGCCGCCTGGGCGCGCAACGATGCGGCCACGGCTCAGGCATCGCTCGATCGCGCGCAGTCCGCTGCGTCCGGCGATCCGAACATGCTCGCGTCGATCGGCTCGCTGTATATCGATCACGGCGAGACGGCGCGCGGTCTCGCGCTGCTGCGCGACTGGATGAAGGCGCATCCCGAGGAGACCGACGCCGATGTGCGCCTGCGCTACGGCGATCTGCTCGGCGCGGCGAGACGCGAAACAGAACTCGCCGATGTCCTCGCGCAAGTGCGCGGCGCGGCTACGCTGACGCCGCGCCAATCGGAACGGCTCGAGGATCAGTCGCTGCGGATGGTGCTGCGCCAGGCCGACGACGCCATCGCCGCGGCTGACTACGCGCGCGCCCGCGCGCTGCTCGCCACCGTGAGCGGCGCTGGCCGCCGCGACAAACGCTATGCGTTCGAAGTGGCCGATCTCGCCCGCGTGCAGGGCGACTACGCGGCGGCGCGCGCGGCGCTCGCGCCCGTGCTGGCCGCATCGCCCGACGATGCCGAAACGCAGCTTTCGCTTGCGCGCGTGCTGGGCGACAGCGGCGGCAGCGGCGAGCGCAAGGACGCGCTCGCGATCGTGCGCCGCGTGGTCGATGCCGCGCCACCCGACGATATCGACACGCGCCTGTCCGCCGCCCGCCGTCTGTCGGCGCTGCGCCACCCGCAGGACGCGCAGGGCATCGTGCAACCGCTGCGCACCGCGTATCCGGCGCGGCCGGACGTGACCTTGCAGGCGGGACGCGTCGCGGAAGACCTCGGCGATTACGCGGATGCGGCGTCGCTCTACCGGCTGTCGATGGATCAGGAGCGCGCGGCCGGCATCGCGCCCGCGTTCGGCACGCCCGCCGGCGCGATCCGCCCGACGCCCGCGCAATCGGCCTTCGACGACCTCGGTCAGCGCCGCAACCCGGAAGTGGAGACGGGCTGGATTCCCGCCTACAAGTCCGGCGATGCGGGCGTGTCCGAGTATCACGCGCAGCAAGTGCCGTTGTACGTGCAGATTCCGTATCGCTACGACGGCCATTTCTTCGTTCATGCCGATGCGGTGCATCTGGACGCGGGGACGCTCGATATCAGCGGCCTCGGCGGATCGACGGTGCCGTTCGCCGTCAACACGTTCGGCACGACGGCGGGCTTTTTCAGCGATGCGGCGTCGCTGCGCAGCTATGCGGCGGGCGCCGTCACCTCCGGCGACCTGCATCAGCATGCGAACGGGCTCGGCGGCGGCGTCGGCTACGTGTCGGATACGTGGCGCTTCGACCTCGGCTCGACACCGCTCGGCTTCCCGGTGCATTACCTCGTCGGCGGCGCGCGTTACCGGTTCGATGCGGGTCCGGCGAGCTTCTCGGTGTCGGCGTCGCGCCGAGCGGTGACGAGCAGCGAACTCGCCTACGCGGGACTCACCGATCCGCTCACGCATACCGTATGGGGCGGCGTGCGGCGCGACGGCGTGGATTTTCATGTGGGCGCGGACATCGGCAGGACCGAAACCTTCGCGGATATCGGCGTCGGCGTGCTGACCGGGCGCAATGTCGCAAGCAACCAGGAATTCACGCTGCGCACCGGCTTCACCGTGCCCGTGTATCAGCGCGCGACGATGCGCGTGCTGACCGGTCTCGTCGGCAACGCGTGGCACTACACGAACAACCTGCGCTACTACACGTTCGGGCAAGGCGGCTATTACAGCCCGCAGCGGTATCTGTCGCTCGGCGTGCCGCTGGAATTCATGGGCAAGCGCAACGGCTTCATGTGGGACGTCACCGTGACGGCCGGCGTTTCGAACTCGTACGAGAAGGATTCGCCGTACTTCCCGAACGGGCTGCCGACGGTGGCGGGACTTTCGCCGGTCGATATCAGCCAGCTCAAGTTCACCGGCGGCTCGACGCAGGGCGTGAGCTTCTCGTATGGCGTTGCCGCGACCGTCGAATACCGGCTGAATCCGCAACTGGCCATCGGGGCGCGCGTGAGCATCGATCATTCGCATGACTACGCGCCCAGTTCCGGCATGGTCTACGCGCGCTTCGCTTTCTCGGCGCGCAAGGACGATTACCGCATGAACCCGTCGCCGGTGCGGCTGTATTCGAGTTATTGACCGGCGGCGGAAAACGAATGAGCACTGACTTGAACCCACCGAAAAGCGCGGCCGTGCAGCCGGATGCCGCATCGCCGCGTGCGCCCGGCGTGCTGTCGGCGCTCGCTCAGTTCGCGCGCGCGCGTCTTTCCCGCGCTGCCGATACGCCCGCCCGCCTCGGCATCGACGCGCTGCCGGACGATCTCGCCACGCTCGAACACGGTGCGCTGTACGCGGTGCAACTCGCGCCGCGCTCGCCTGAATGCGATGCGCTGATCTGGGAAACGGTGCGCGCGGCGGGCGAACGCCCCGTGACCGTCGTGCTGGCGCGCGAACGCGCTCAGGCCGCCGCGCGTCTTCGCGAGCTCGGCTTCTCGGGATCGGCCACGCCGGGCTGGCCGCGCCGGCTGAACGTGCTGGCGATGCCCGACGAGCCAGTTTCCCGCGACGGAGCCGCTCCGAACCGCGAAGCGCCGCCTGCGCTCGCGCGCCTCTTCGGCGGCTTGCGTGCGTTGCGACGCTTCGGCTTGCGCCGCGATGCGCTTTTCATCGTCGAAGGTGCGCAACGCTGGTTCACGTGGACCGATCCGGCGGCCCTCGCGCGTGAAGCACGCCTGCTCGCCGACTGGTGCGCGACACAGCGCATCACGATGCTTCTGCTGCTCGGCGACGATGCCGCCGCGCCTGAATCGGATGTATCGCCGGATTTCGACGAAGCCAGCGACAAGCCGAGCGGACGCGAACTGAACGGCGCGTGCGCGGGCGTCGCGCGCGTGCGGCGCACGGACGGCGAACTGTCGTGGCAAGTCGATTTCTGGCGCGCGGGCAAGGCGCTCGTCACCGGCGATACGCGCGCGCTGCGCTTCACCGCCGAGGGCCGGCTGAGCGTCGCGTCGCCGGAAGCGAAAAGCGCAGCGATGCGGATTGCGCACGACGAAGACCGCGTCGTCGTATGCCGGGCCGTGACCGGCGACGAGCCGTGGGTGCCGCGCAACTGGGAACTGCTCGACGACCGCGACGCCGTCGTCGCCGCGTGCCGCGATGCGCGCGCCGCGACGGTCGTGCTCGCGCATCACAACGGCGCGCAGCTCGAACAACTGTGCGAAGCGGTGCATGCGCTGCGGCGCCGCAGCGGACGCGCGCTCAAGATCGTCGTGGTGGAGCGGGGCGAATTCCTGCGGCATCAATACGAACTGCTGATGCTGAGCCTCGGCGCGAACGCGGTCGTTGGCCGCGACACGCCGTTTTCGCGGCTCGAATCGATGCTGCAGTCGGTGCAGGGCCAGCTCTACACGCGGCCGCTGATGCCGGATTACCGCACCGCGCTCGCCGCATCGCTCGCCGATGCCGCGCTCGGCTACCTGAACGTCGCCGCGTTCTGCGCGCAGGCGCAGGCGGCGCTCGCACGCGGCGCGATGCTGCGTCTGCCGCACGTGCTCGCGAAGCTCGCGCTGCCGCCCGCGCTCGCTCACGTCGATGCGCTCGGCCAGTGCCGTCCGCGCCGCGCTGGCGACGTCTTCACCGCCGATGCGGCGCATCTCTACGTCTTTCTGTTCGGCTGCCGGCGCTCGGACGCCGACGCCGCGCTCGCGCGCATCTTCACTGCGCCGGTGGAAGGTATCGCGGAGAAGGTCACGTATCTGTCGAACGAGGGCATCGCGGCCGAACTGGACGCGCTCGACGCCGCGAACCGCCGCACGCCGGCGGCGGACTACAGCGATCTGTTCGCGGGCCCCACGCCCGCCGACCAGGCTGCGTCATCGGCTGCCGCAGCGGCGGAACCGGAGTCCGTGCGGCGCGTGCGTGCGGAACTGGACGCGCTGCACGAGGTGCTGGAACACGAGGCGCGCGGGCATCGCGCAGATTTGACCGTCGCGGCCGAAGCCATGCCGCGCGTGCGTCGCGCGGTGCCGGCCCGCATGCCGCTCGCCGGATCGAGGAACTGAGAATGGACACTCTGCTGATTTTCGCGGTGATGGGTGCGCTCGCGGGCGTGCCTGTGTGGATCGTGTGGCAGCGACGCAGTGCGCGCAGCGGCCTGATCGCCGCGCGTCGCTTCGATCCGCGTGACGCCGTGCCGTGCCGCATCGAAGCGGTCGCGCTCAACGGGCGTCTGCTGCCGGACGCCGATGCCGCCCGTGCCGAGGCCAAAGCATGAAGACCATCGCCCTGATTTCGACGACAGGCGGCGCGGGCCGCACCACGCTCGCAGCCACGCTCGCGGTGCTGCTCGCGCGACGCGGCCGCGATGTCGTCGCGATCGACTTCGATCCGCAGAACATGCTCGGCGCGTGGCTCGGACTGGACGCCCTCGCGCCGCATGGCATCGCACACGCGCTGACGGGCGCATCGCACGCGTGGCACGCGCACACTTGGCGCAACGACGACGGCGTGCTGTTCGTGCCGCATGGTCAAGTCACGCTCGACGAAGCCGCCGCCTGCGATACGCAACTCGCCGCGCATCCGCAATGGCTCGAAAACGCGATCGCGGAGATCGCGCTGCCGGAAAGCGGCGTCGTGGTGATCGACACGCCGCGTTATCCGTCGCGTCAGGCGCAGCAGGCCGCGCGTGCCGCCGATCTCGTGCTGTGCGTGTGTCCGCCCGATCCCGCCGCCTGCGCGGCGTTTGTCGCGCATCTGCCCGCGTTGCGCGAAGCATGCGGCGATGTGCGCGTCGTCGTGAATCGCCTGAATCCGGCGCGCGAAATGCAGCGCGACGTCCTCGCGATGCTGCGTGCGGCGGCGGGCGGCCTGCCGGTGGCGCAGCGCATCCACATGGAAGCGGCGCTGCCGGAGGCGTTCGCGCGGGGCGCGTGGGTCATCGACGAAGCGCCGCATACGCAGGCATCGCACGACCTGCACGGCCTCGCGCAACACGTCGATGCGTGGCTGCCCGAGATCGAAGCGAGTATCGCGGCATGAATGCAGCGAACGTGAAGACGCGCCGCGAGCGCGCCGTCGACTGGATCGCACAAGGGCTCGGCTTGCCCGCTCGGCGCTCGCCGTTCGACTGGTGCGTGCGCCTCTTCTTCAAGCCGCCGCGCGAGGGCCGACGCGACATCGCCCGCGAACTGCTGCGCGCGTTCCTGCTCGCGTGGGCGCGCGAGTGGGGCGTGATCGACGTACGCGATCCGTCGGCGTGGCTCCTGCGCGCGTTCGTGCGTGCGCCGCGCGAAGGCGGCCGGACGGTGACCGAAAGCGCGGCGCGCGTGCTCGATGCCGTCGAACGGATGCTGACGCCGGTGGCCGCCGCGATCGTCGCGGTCAAGCGCAGGGTCGACGCACGCATCGACCGCCTGCCGTGGGCGCGTGTCGGCGCGCGTCTGGAAGGCGGCGCGACGCGCATCGGCCAGGTGCGCTGGGCGCTGCCCGCAATCACCGCGTTCGGCGCGCTGATCTGGCTGATGGTCGGCACGTCGCCGCTCGGCTCGGGCGGGCAGTTCGCATTCTTCGCGGTGCTCGCGGTCTTCTCGCTGGTGATCCGCCGTCTGCCGGGACGCCTGCCGGTGCTGGTGCTAGCGACGCTCGCGATGCTCGTGACGGCGCGGTATATCTGGTGGCGCACCACGCAGACGCTCGACTTCCGCACGCCGACGGAAGCGATCGTCGGCTACGCGCTGTACGGAGCCGAAGCCTATACGTGGATCGTGCTGCTGTTCGGCTTCGTGCAGACCGCATGGCCGCTGGAGCGCACGGTCTCGAAGCTGCCCGACGATCCCGCGGACTGGCCGAGCGTCGACATCTATATCCCGACGTACAACGAGCCGCTCGCGGTGGTTAAGCCGACGCTCTTCGCCGCGCAAGGGATCGACTGGCCCGCGGACAAGCTGCGCGTGTATCTGCTCGACGACGGGCATCGCCCGGAATTCGAGGCGCTCGCGCGCGAGGCGGGCATCGGCTACATCACGCGCGACGACAACAAGCACGCGAAGGCGGGCAACATCAACCGGGCGCTCGCGAAGACGACGGGCGAGTACATCGCCATTTTCGATTGCGATCACGTCCCGACGCGCTCGTTCCTGCAAACGACGATGGGCATCTTCTTCGCCGATGCCAAATGCGCGATGGTGCAGACGCCGCATCACTTCTTCTCGCCCGATCCGTTCGAGCGCAATCTCGGCACGTTCCGCCGCGTGCCGAACGAAGGCAACCTGTTCTACGGGCTCGTGCAGGCGGGCAACGACCTGTGGAACGCGACGTTCTTCTGCGGCTCGTGCGCGGTCATCAAGCGCGGGCCGCTCGAGGAAGTCGGCGGCATTGCGGTGGAAACCGTGACCGAGGACGCGCATACGGCGCTCAAGCTGCATCGGCGCGGCTACACGACCGCCTATCTGCCGACCGTGCAGGCAGCCGGTCTCGCCACCGAAAGCCTCGCGAGCCACATCAAGCAGCGCACGCGCTGGGCGCGCGGCATGGCGCAGATTTTCCGCATCGACAATCCGTTTCTCGGGCGCGGGCTGAACTTCTTTCAGCGCCTGTGCTACGGCAACGCGATGCTGCACTTCTTTTACGGCATTCCGCGCCTCGTTTTCCTGACGATGCCGATGTGGTACCTCTTCTTCCAGATGTACTTCATCAACGCGGCGGCGACGACGATCGCGAGCTTCGTGCTGCCTTACATCGTGATTGCGAACATCGCGAATTCACGGATGCAGGGCAAGTTCCGGCATTCGTTCTGGGCCGAAGTCTATGAGTCGGTGCTCGCGTGGTATATCGCGCTGCCGACGACCATCGCGTTCATCAGCCCGAAGCACGGCAAGTTCAACGTGACGGACAAGGGCGGGCGCATCGACGAGACGTATATCGACTGGGCGATGAGCAAGCCGTATCTGTTCCTGCTCGGACTCAATGCGGTGGCGATGTCGGTCGGTATCGTGCGCCTCGTGTTCGGTGCGGGCGACGAAGCCGCGACCATTCTGATGAACGTCTTCTGGACGATCTACAACCTCATCATGCTCGGCGCGGCGGTGAGCGTCGCACGCGAGGCGAGGCAGGTGCGCGCGACGCATCGCATCGCAATGACGATGCCCGCGACGCTCGTGATGAACGACGGCAGCATGGCCGCGTGCACGACCAGCGACTATTCGACGGGCGGCCTCGGGCTCGTCGTCGAGCCGGGCAGTCTCGCGCTCAATGCAGGCGATTCGCTCGGCGTCGTCGTGAGCCGGGGCGAGCGGCAGTTCCACTTTCCGGTGCGCGTGACGCGGCTGGCCGGCGCGCATCTGGGCGTGAGCTTCGATTCCCTGACGCTCGAAGAGGAGCGGCGTCTCATGCAATGCACGTTTGGCCGCGCGGATGCGTGGATCGAATGGGACGAGCGCACCGAAAAGGATTCGCCGCTCAAGGGCCTGAAGGAAGTGCTGTTGATGGGGGTGGAAGGCTATGCGCGCCTTTTCGACGGGGCGCGCCGGGCGCTGATTTCCGGACTCGCGCCCGAGCGGCATTAAAGCTTTGCCGCGTATGTGCCGTAGATGATGCAGCGATCGCACACTCTCAAACACGATGACGTTCTGGAATCTGTATTTCATCAGCAAGCTGGCGTTGTTCTCGACCGGCCACCTTAAGCCGCTGTGGCTCGCGAACATCGGCTTCGCGCTGGCGCTCGCGATGAGCGCGCCGCTGCGTTCGCGGCTGTGGCGCGCCGTGCGGCTGATCGCGGGGCTGGCGGTGGGCTTGCCGCTGATGTATCGCGAGGCGAACGTGCCGCCGTTCGGGCGCATCGTCGCGGAGTTCGGCAACCTGAGCACGTTCAGCTTCGGCTACTGGCTCGAATTGCTGCCGCGCTTTCTTCCGCCGATGCTGGTCGGCATCGCGCTGTGCGGACTGTTGGTGTACATGATCATCAATCGATGGCTGCGCGTCGCGACCTTCGTGATGCTCGCGCTCTTCGTGCTGCCGGTGTGGCAGGGCGCGAATGCGGTGCTGGCGCGCATCCATGCCGCGCCGGTGCAGGCAAGCGCAGTTGCAACTAATGGTCCGTCCGCCGGACCGCTGGACTACAACGCGACGCTCGCGGCATTCCGGGCGAAAGAATCGCAGCGGCAGGTGAGCTTCGGCCATGTGTCGGCCAATGCGAGCGAGCAGTTCGATGTCATCGTGCTGCATATCTGCTCGCTGTCGTGGGACGACCTCGATGTGTCGAAGGCGCGTAATCATCCGTTCCTGTCGCGCTTCGATTATCTGTTCACCAACTTCAGCACAGCGGCGAGTTACAGCGGCCCGGCGGCGATTCGCGTGCTGCGTGCGTCGTGCGGTCAGGAAGCGCACGCGGACCTGTACAAGGATGCGCCCGCGCAATGTCATCTGATGGCCGATCTGGCGCAGGCGGGTTACACGCCGCAAGTGACGTTCAATCACGACGGCCACTTCGACAACTTCACGCAACTCGTGAAGGACAACGTGGGCGTGCCGAACGTGCCGTTCGTCTCGAACGCCGCCGCGCCCGTCGCGATGCACGCATTCGACGGCTCGCCGATCATGGACGACTACGGCACGCTCGCGAACTGGTATGCGCAGCGCGCGCATACGCCGGGGCCGGTGGCGCTGTACTACAACACCATCAGCCTGCACGACGGCAACCGGCTCCCGAACAGCAAGCTGTCGAGTCTCAAGTCGTATCCCGTCCGCGTGAACAAGCTGATGAGCGACTTCGACAAGTTCGCGGACCTGATCGCGCAATCGGGACGTCGCGCGGTGATCGTGTTCGTGCCCGAGCATGGCGCGGCGCTGCGCGGCGACAACAATCAGGTCGCGGGCCTGCGCGAGATTCCGACGCCGAGCGTGATTCACGGTCCGGTCGGCGTGCGGCTCGTGGGTTTCGCGGGCAATCATGGGCCGACGACCGTCGTCGATCAGCCGACCGGGCATCTCGCGGTCGCGCAACTGCTGTCGAATCTGGTAGCGGATAGTCCGTTCAAGCCGGGTGTGACGCTGTCGCAGTACGCGTCGAAGTTGCCCGAGACGCAGATGATCGGCGAGAACGAAAGCACCGTGACGATGAAGACTGCCACGGGTTACGTCGTGAAGACGCCGGATGGCGTGTGGGTAGAGCAGAAATGAGCGACACGATGAGGCGTTCGATTCCTTCAAAAGCGGCGCGCGCAGTGCATGACGTCGACGCGCTGGCGCAGAAGCTGCCGGGACTCGACGCCGCGCGCTACTTCGACTCGCAAGCCGACGAGGAATATCGCGCCGCACTCACGCGCTGGCCGGTGATGGCGCGCCTGATGAAGCTCGCGCCTTGCGAGACGGTTTTTTCGGACGAGGTCGCGGAGCCGCTTATCGCCGTCGAAAACGCGTCTGCCGCTTTTCCTTGAACGGCTCGCGTGCCTCGCGGGCATCTTCGGTCACGAAGCGGATCGCCTAAACATCGCGCTCACATCGGATCGCCTCTTCCATCGGTTCAACGCGCATCGGCAAACCGTTTTCGCCGGTCACGATCTCAGCGCGACGTCGCGGCGCGCGGGCTAGCCGTGGCCATGCTACATACCGCGTCTGCCAATGATCTTCCAACGCAACATTCCGGCGAACTGACTTCTTTCTAGTCGCCGCCAGGAAAAGTTACCGTCACTCCTCGCCCCTCCCGGTAAAAACAGGGTTTATATGGATGCGATCGAGCGTTCTATCCGCCGATACTCATTCAACAGACCTAATTCACCGGAGCAAACGATGGCACGAGCGTTTCTTACTCATCAGCAGATTTTCGATCAAGGCGTCGCTCACCTTCTGAGTCAGGGCGGCGCGTCGCTTTTGCCGCGCGGAGGCGGGGCGTATCGCGGACGATGCGGCGGCTGCCCGGTCGGCGCGCTCGTGCGTCCGAACGATTACCGCACGTCGATGGAAGGCGTGCCGGTCCGCTTCGTCATCGCTGAAACGGTGCGCATTCCCGGCTATATGGACGCGGGCGTCGCCGCGCTCAAGCGCGCACTCTTGCGCGCACGCATCAACATCTATTCGCAAGAGACCGTCGAACTGTTGAGCTGCCTTCAGAACGTGCACGATGTCTTCGGCATCTGGGAATGGAACGACCGCTTGCGGTCCATCGCGCGACAGTTCGGACTGTCGACGCACAGCCTCTTGCGAGCAGCCTGATCGCGCGGAGCGGACGATGAGAAGCAACGACGAAATCTTCGCCACCGTGCGGTCGCATCTGCTTTCGCAGGCAGCCATTTCCGAAGACGATGGTGGAAGTTGCCGCCTGCGAGGCCGCGACGGACGCCGCTGCGCAATCGGCGTTCTGATCGACGATCGCTACTACAGCGAGCGGCTCGAAGGGCTGGGGATTGGCTACTACAAGGCGGGGCAGGACGGCCCGCTACTGCAGGCGCTCGCCCTGTCCGGTGTGGATGCGTATGAACCGCGCGTCGCGGCGATGCTGCAGGATCTCGAAGACCTGCACGATGCCGCCGAAGTTGACGCGTGGCCGGTCCAACTCGATGCGCTCGCCCGGCGCTATGGGATAAAGGCGAGCGGGTCGCTGGCTCAGCGCGAACTCGCGTGCGCGTGAGGCGATGCGTGCGACTGCTATCCGGTCGTCGCCCGCATCGCACGATATTCGCGCCGCACGATATCCATCAGCTCCGCCACCGACGTTTCCGCGCTGCGCTGCTCATACGTCACGCGGCCGCGCTGCATCAACATGATGCGATCCGCAATGTCGAGCGTTTGCGCGTAGTTGTGCATGATCATGATGATCGATAGTCCGCCTTTCTCCTTGAGCCGCATGACGAGATCGATGATGAGCGCCGCTTCACGCGCGCCCATCGCGGCGAGGGGTTCATCGAGCAACAGAATCCGCGCGTTCGAATTGACTGCGCGCGCCACCGCGATCGCCTGACGCTGCCCGCCCGACAGCCGCTCGACCGGCAGATCGACTGACGGCACGTGAACGCCGATGTCGTCGAGACATTGCGCCGCGCGCTCGCGCATCTGCCGGTGGTCGACGAGACGCAGCAGACGCCCCGGCCCTTGCCGCACGATCTCGCGATTGAGGAACATGTTGTGATAGATCGACAACGAGTTCGCGAGCGCGAGGTCCTGATACACACATTCGATGCCGAGCGCGCGCGCGTGATCGACGTTGCGCAGCAGCGTCTCTTCGCCGTGCACGTGCAGCGTGCCGCTCGTCTGCTGATGAAAGCCCGTGAGTATCTTGACGAGCGTGGACTTGCCCGCGCCGTTGTCGCCGAGTATGCCGAGAATCTCGCCCTTGCCGAGCGTGAACGATACGCCGTCGAGTGCGGTCACCGCGCCGAAGCGCTTCACGAGCGTGTCGCCGCGCAGCGCAAGAGAGGAGGGCGCGACTTGGGATGCATCCATCATCGTCCTCCTCTGCGCCGGATACGTCCGACGTGTATGTTGAAGATCATCGCGGCGAGAATGGCCGCTCCCAGAATGATGTTGAACGTGAACGCGTTGATGCCGATGAGCGTGAAGCCATCGCTCAGAATGCCGAGCACGGCCGCGCCGAGCAGGCCGCCGACGATCGTGCCCGAGCCGCCCGTCAGCGGCGTGCCGCCGATGACCGCCGCGGCCACGGCGAGGAACATGATCTGATTGCCGCCGGCTTGCGGATCGATGGACGTGATGCGGAATCCTTCGAGAATCCCGGTGAATCCCGCAAGCACCGCGGCGAGCACGAAGTTACCAAGGCGCAGGCGATTGACGTGAATGCCCGCTTCACTCGCGCCGAGCGGGTTTGCGCCCGCCGCCTGCGTGTGCAGGCCCCATCGCGTATGACGCAACAACACATGCATGACGAACGCGAGCGCGACCGTCCAGATGATTTCGCTGTATCCCCATGAGCCCATGAGCGCCGCGAACCCCGGTGAACCCGGCGTGGCAGCGGGCGTGCCGCGCGACATCGTGAGCGTGATGCCGTTGATCAGGAACAGCGTGCCGAGCGTCGTGACGAAGGAGGGCAAGCGCAGGAACACCGTCACCGCACCATTCAGGAATCCTATTATTGCCGCAGCGACGAGTCCTGCTATGACGGCAAGCCACATCGGCGCGCCTGCTTCGTTGGCGAACACCATGATGAACGGGGTGAATGCGAACACCATCCCCGCTGAAAGGTCGATGTCGCCACCGATCATCAGCATGATCTCGCCGAACGCGATGATCGCTACCGGCGCGATGAACTGCGACAGGTTGACGAGGCTCGCGTTGGACAACAGAAAGTCGTGGTTGACGATCTGAAAATACGCTGCGAGCAGGATCGCCACGAGCAGGATGCGCAATTCCGCCGCCCAGTGCGATGTCCACGCGCCGCGCGGCCGGTCGAGCCGCGCGGGCGTCCGAGCTTCGCCGGGTTGCTTGACCGTGTTCATTACGATTTGATGGCGCCGCTCATCGGCACGATTTGCGGTTTCGTCGTCTTGCCCTCATAGCGCGTCGATGTGTTGAGATACGGCTCGACGGTGCTCTTCGTCACGAACTTGAGACCGGTGTTGACGTTCGCCGGCCCGACGAGCCCGCCCGAAGCAAGGAACGTGAACGCTTCCATCACGGTGTAAAACCCTTGCACGTACGGTTGCTGGTCGATGGTGAAGTCGAGGAAGCCTTCGTGAATGAGCTGGGTCGTCTGCGGCAGCAAGTCGAAGCCGCCGCCGTGCACGCCCTTCGACGGCAGGTTCGATTCCTTCATTACTTGCGCGACGCCTTGCGTGCTGCCGGCATCGACGGCGAACATGCCCTTCAGGTCCTGATGTCCGAGGAAAAACGCCTTGATCTTCGACAGTTCTTCGTTGACGGTCGCGCCCGTGGCCACGGTCTGAATGTCGATCTTCTTGCCGGATTTCTTGATGGCGTCGCTCGCGCCGTCGAGACGCGGCTGGATGTTGAGCTGACCGGGCGTCGCGATGAACAGTGCAACGAGGCCGCTATCGACGAGGCTTACGATGCGCTCGCCCATCTGATAGCCCGACAGATAAAGGTCCTGACCGATGTAAGCGAGGCGCGGGTTCGTCTTGCCGCGCGGGGCGTCGGCGTTGTATGCGAACACCGGGATGCGGGCGTCGAGCGCAGCCTGGATCGGCTTGTCGAATGCGTTCGGATCGACGATAGGCACGGCGATGGCGTCGGCTTTTGCCGCGATGGCGGAGTTCACCGCGCGGACCATTTCGCCCGCGTCCGAGTTAGCCGAACCCGTCCATTGATAGTCCATGCCCAACATCGAGCACGCGTCCTGAATGCCGTACTGCGTCGGAACGAAGAACGGGTTCGTCGTGACGTGATTCACGAAGACGATCTTCCAGCGCTTGTGTTGCGGGAACGCCGCTTCGGCGGCCTGCGCCGAGGAGATCAAGCCGCCCGAGACGCCGCCGGCCGCGCCGAGAAGCGAGAGCGCGGCGCCGAGTCCCGCGCCTTGCATCAGGCCGCGTCGCGCCGTGCTGACTGGTCCGGTGCTGGTTGCGTTGCCTTCTTGTGAATCGTCCTGCTTCTGCGCCATGTCTTCCTCCGGTCCTGCTTCTGGTTAGGTCCTTCGTCGAACTTGCTATGCACTGGCTGCAATCGGATTCGTGCTGCAACGGCTGCTTCGGCGGGCGTTTAAGATCGCGATTTCGGTCTGAATCCCACACTTCGGAATCGACTCGACGCTGCGCCTGAGTTTGAATTAGGCAAACTATATGCAGGGCGTTTGCGCGTTTCGATTAGCGTTTTCCCGGTACAGGGGAGGGAAATAGTCTTGCTAATCGATTACGTTCTGAGTAGGGCGTAGCTGGGTTTTCGCCTGGTCACGCTGCCGGTTGTAGCGAAGTGAAAGCCTGCGCTGGCCGGAGTGCATCTTCCGGCGGACTTCGTCGAATGAAAACGTTATGGATTCCTGATCGGATGGCAAACCGGCGTTGATCGAAGCCGGCCAGTCCGGGCATGAAGCGCAACTGCGTTACGATGCGTTCTATATCTAGCGATACGCAAGGCGTGCGCGCGATCGAAGTGCTCCTTCGACGCGTGCATGAAATGCCGAGCCAACCCGAAGGTGCCATGCGACAACTGGACGACGAGAAAGCGAACGGGAGTGCGACATACCGCCCCCAACATACCGATAGCCTCGCCCACGAAAACCGCGAATCAGCGATAGATGAGGAGCATGACGCGTCCGCAGTCGGGCGCACCGGGCCACTGAACGAAGCGGCGCTTCTCGGCCGCAAGACCCCGCCGTGGCCGGATTCCGCAGCGGCGAATCCGGGACATCACGCGCCTGGCGGCAAGCGAAGCGTGGTGCGCGCGCTTGCCGGTCTGCTGGTCGGCTATGCGTTTCTCATCGTGGGAAATGGCCTCTTTCAGACGCTTATTCCGCTGCGCGTGTTGCAATCAGGCGCGTCGACGCTGGTCATTGGCCTGATTCAGTCGGGCTATTATGCGGGCTTCATATTGGGTGCGTTCATCAATCGAAGGCTGATCGATCGCATCGGCCAGCATCGGACCTTCGTTGCATTCTCGGCGGCAGCGTCGATCCTCGCGCTTGCGTTCGGCGCCGCAGAATCGCCGTGGACGCTCGGCTTCATTCGCCTGCTCACGGGCATGGCGTTCATGGGACTGTACACGTCCGTCGAAAGCTGGCTGAACGGCACCGTCGAGAATGAAAAGCGCGGTCAGGTCTTCGGCTTGTACGCGGCCATCAACTACCTCGCGGTAGGCAGCGGCCAGTTTCTATTGAACGTGGGTGGCGGATCGGCGGCGCATCAGTTCTCGATCGCCGCAGCGCTTTTCGCGGCGGCCGTCATGCCGGTGACGCTCATGGAAGGGTGGCCCGTCAAGGTCGACGACTCGAACCTCGATCGCGTGCCGGCGCGCAGTTGGAAAGAGAGCCTGCAGGAGATGATGGTAGCGACGCCGCTTGCCGTGCCGGGCTGCATTCTTGCAGGATTCATCTATAGCAACTTCTATTCGCTCATGCCGGTGTATCTGGATCGAACCGGCTTTTCGACACATGATCTCGCGACATTCATGGGCGTCTCGCTTATCGGTGCGCTCCTTCCGCAGTTTCCGATGGGTCGTCTTTCGGATCGGATCGACCGGCGGCGACTCGTTTATTACACAGCGGCTATTTCGGCGTTGCTGAGTCTCTTGCTGTTCACCCTGAACTTTCGGATCGTCACGTGGTGCGCAACACTGGCTTATGTCGCCGTGACGTTCACGCAATATGGGCTGATCGTATCGCATGTGCAGGATCGCACCGAGTCGCATCTGCGAGTCGCGGTGTCGGCGATGCTGCTCGTGCTCTTCTCGCTTGGAGGGATGATCGGTCCGACGCTGGCTTCGGCGCTGATGACGCTCACTGGTCCGCGCGGACTGTTCCTGTTCAATGCGCTTTCGTGCGTACTGTTGGCGCTGAGCGCGAGGCGTGCGCTTCGTCTGGGGACGGAAACATCGGCGGCGGGCCCATAGCGCTGTAGTTCGCTTTGCGCGCGGAGTAACCGATATGGCTTGCGCGTCGTCGCGACGAGTACGTCTCGACGTTCTAACTCGATGAAGTTCAAAGCCAGTCCGTCTCGAAGCCGCAACCGGTGAGCGATACGCAGCCTGCCTCACCGATCACGACCTGTTGTTCGAGCTTGACGCCCTGCGTTCCGCCTTCCGCGCCGATATAACTCTCGACGCATATCGTCATGCCGGCTTCGAAGCGTCCGTCGTATCCCGCACTGTCCCAGTCTGCCTGATGTGCGATCGACGGATACTCGTCGACCATGCCGATGCCATGCGCGAGGCAGCAATAGCGGTTCTCGATGTACTGGTCCGGTATCGTCCACGCCCGATCCGCGAACTCCTTGAACGTCATGCCGGGCCGTAGCAGGTCCATGTTGTAGTGGACCTGCGAATAGGCAAGCTCATAGAGCTTGCGTTGCTCGTCCGAGGGGCGGCTGTCACCGACGAGCCATGTCCGCGAGATATCGGAACAGTAACCATATGGACCCACCATGTCGGTGTCGAATGCAAGCAGATCGCCTTTTTGAAGCACGCGCGACGAGCACTCGTGCATCCACGGATTCGTCCGGTCGCCGGACGCGAGCAGTCGCGTTTCGATCCATTCGCCGCCATGCTTGATGTTCTCGAAGTGCAAATGCGCCCAGAGTTCGTTCTCGGTCATCCCTGGACGAAGCTCTCGCCGCATGCGCTCGATGCCTTTCTCCGCAGTACGCAAGGACTCGCCGACGAGCACGAGTTCGCCCGGTGATTTGATCATTCGTGCGGTTTCCATCAGCGCTTGCCCGTCCAGAAGCGCGATGCCGTGCTTCTTGAGGTACGCGGTGCCGAAGGGATCGAGACGGTCGACGGCCAGCCGACGGTTGTCGCCGGCATGTTGGCGCAAGACGTCGACGATCTCGGCGCCCCACCTTTCCGCACGCCGCTCCGCTTCGTGGCCTGCGTTGAAGAAGGTCCAGCTCAGCGCGCCGCGCAGCTCTACGTTGAGATCGAGTCCGTCCCATACGTGCTCGCTGCTATGAAACTCCCAGGCAACGATGCGGCCATCTGCGAAGACCAGCACATAGCGCGCAGGATTGCGACCCGCCCATACCTGCATGTTCGACGTATCGGTTGCATAGCGGATATTGACCGGGTCGTACAGCAAGATCGCCGGGCAATCGTGCTTGCGCAATTGCTCTTGAACACGCGCCAGCCGATACGCCCTGACTTCACGAAGAACGCTGTCTTCCACTCCGTTATTAACCGCAATGCTCGCACTCATCGACTGCTCCGTTTTTGTTGCGATGTGGGGCTGCGATAAACGATCCTCGTGCCGCTACAGTTCGAGCGTCAGGTCGGAAGTGGGCCGGCTGCAGCACAGCAAACGGAATCCCTTCTGAATCTCTCGTTCGCGGATACCGCCGTTGTGTTTCATATCGACGGTTCCATTCACTACTTTCGTCTTGCAGGTGCCGCACACGCCCTGGCTGCACGACGAAGGAATCGCGACGCCTGCCTTTCTTGCGGCAGAAAGCACCGTTTCCGAGGCGTCCATCACGAAGCTCTTCGATGACCGCGACAGCCTGACGCTGAATGTCTCATGAAAAACGGGCTCTTTCTCGTGAACCGGCTCGGGCGCGACTCCGGACGTGATATCGAAGCTCTCCTGATGATAGCGAGCCGGATCGTGCCCGCCTTCGCGCAACAACTCGCGAACGGCGTGCATATAGCCCGCCGGACCGCATGTGAAGACTTCACGCTCTCGATAATCGGGCACCCACTCCGACAGAAGCGAGAGGCTCAGGCGGCCCGTTGGTCGGTGCCATTCAACTTCATCGCCGATGCCTTCGCAGACGAAGTACGTGCGCAGGCCCGGCGAAAGTTCGACAAGCCGGCGAAGCTCCTTTCGATACACCATATCGGCGGGCGTGCGCGCGCTATGAACGAATACGACGTCGCGGTTCAGGCCAAGGTCGATGCCTGCGCGCGTCATCGACATCAGCGGTGTGACGCCGGAACCCGCAGAGAGATACAGGGACTTGTTCGACCGCGCGGCGGTCGACGTGAAGGTTCCGGACGGGCCGTATGCTCGGAGCGTGTGTCCGGGCGTCATATGATCATGGAGCCAGTTGGACATCGTGCCGCCGGGTACGCGCTTGACGGTGATGGACACGAGATACGGGCGCGTCGGGGGCGACGAAATCGTATAGCAACGTTCGACGGTTTGGCCGTGCACGTTTGCCGAGATGGTCATGAACTGGCCCGGTTCGAAACGTACCGGCGTACCGCCGCCGACGCGAAACTCGAACGTCCTGACGTCGTGCGTTTCATCGATCACTCGGCAGCAGGTGAGCGTCTGTTGTTCGCCGCTTGCCCACGGTGCGCCACCGCTTTCCCATGTACCCGGATTTGAAAACCGGTCCGCATCGGGCGCAACGTCGAACATCTTGTCTAGCGAGTTCATGGCATTGGATCGGTTAAAACGCCCTGCGTTCGTGCGCTTGCGTCGTGACGCGTGAACGGATGGACGTGCTTGGTGATGTGAGTCGATGACGAAGACGATCACCGGCGATCGAGCCAGTTCGTTGACAGTGTTGCTGCGGGTCTTCGCTTGCGTGGAGTATTGGTTCACGAAATGGCAGCGTCAACGCGCTAAATTTTCAGGGCGCTATTACATTAGATTATGCGTGGCCGCGGCTGAGGCAACGCGAAGCCGGCCGGCTTGCGGCTCGTCTGAAAGACGCGGCGGAAAACATTAATGCCTCGTTGCAGGGCGCGCAGCAGTTCGCTATCGTTCGCTGTCGAACTAGCGGCGAACATCATCGCCCGTTTGCAGGCGTGGTCATAGAAACGATTTTCTCCATGAGCTAACGATGAAAGCTGCTACAGATGGCGCGAAAGGGTATCGCCGGCTCGTTCCCTCGCTGACCGCACTGGTCGAATTCGAAGCCGTGGCGAGGCTGCGCAGCTTCACTAATGCCGCTGTGGAGCTGGGCGTCACACAGGCGGCGGTCAGTCGTCAGGTACGGCTTCTCGAAGAAATGCTGGGCGTTCGCTTACTGGACCGGCTGCACCGGAATCTCAAGTTGACGAAGGAAGGCGAGGTCCTCTATACGGTCGTGTCGGAATCGATGGGCAGGATCGCGGGCGTCTTCGATCGCCTATCCACTGGCATCGATGATGAAGAACTCCTGCTAGCCACAACGGCGGCTTTCTCGCATTTTCGCCTGATGTCCAGCATTGGAGCACTCAAGCAGATGTACCCGAATCTGCGCGTGCGCCTGACGACGACCATGTTCACTGCCGACTTGCGTCACAACGAAGTAGACGCCGTCGTGCGATTCGGAAATGGCACCTGGAAAGATGGAACCTCATATCTGTTGTTCGAAGAGCAGGTATTCGCGGTGTGTTCCCCGAGCTGGATAGAGAAGCACGGCATGCCGGAGACGCTGGACGAACTGGCCGATTGCTCGCTCATTGCAGACGATCCGACGTCCGAAGGATGGCTCACTTGGGAGCAATGGTTCAGAGCGCTCGGCGGCCGCCCTGGCAAGCTTAAATATGGCCTGCGGACATGCCTCTACGCGGACGCGGTGCAGGCAGCCATCGATGGACAAGGCATTACGCTCGGCTGGTCGAGGCTATTGCACGAACGTCTCGTCTCTGGCGAACTCGTGCGCTTGACCGACGCAACGCTCACCTTGCGCGATGCTTATTATGTCGTCGTGCCTCACGGCAGAAGCATTACTCCGACAATTGAGAGTCTCATCAATCTACTACGCGAGGCGGCGGGCGTCGCTTGAGCACAATGCATTTCGCAGGCGGCTTCACGCACGGGCGAACGCATAATCCAAAGTGATACATCGTGGAAAATTAAGCGCATTGACGCGATTCTTCGACACTCCAATACTGGCGCCAATGCGGGAACATTCGACCTCCCGCTGTCCCCCAAACGTAGGAGAAGACGATGTCTGAGTTCGTGTTGAAGCCCCTCGGTGAACTCGTTCGGAGCCGCGAGCCGGGTTGGGGATTGCCGGGAGAGGTTTTCAGCCGGCCAGATGTTTATGAAACCGACGTCCATGTCTTCTTCCATAAGCACTGGATTGTGGCTGGCGTGACGGCGGATGTGCCGGAACCGGGCGACGTGTCGGTGGTCGACATCGGGAAGGCGTCGGTCATCATCGTGCGTGATGACGACGAGAACATTCGCGCGTATCGCAATGTATGCCGTCACCGCGGCTCGCGGCTGAAAGAAGCCGGCAAGTCGACGGTCGGCATGCTGGTCTGTCCGTATCACCAGTGGACTTACGATCTCGACGGCAGCCTGCGTCATGCGAAGCATATGGGCCAAGACTTCGATGCGACGTGCCGCAGTCTATTGCCGGTGCATATCAAGGTCGTCGGCACGCATATCTTCGTGTGCTTGGCGGACGAGCCGCCTGCCGACATCGCAACGCTCGAAGAAACGATGACTCCGCGTTTCGCGCCCTATGAGTTGCAGAACACGAAGATCGCGTTCGAGTCCGAGATAATCGAAGACGGCAACTGGAAGCTCGTGATGGAGAACAATCGCGAGTGCTATCACTGCGAGGCGGGACATCCGGAGTTGACCTTGTCCTTCGTGCCGGAATCCACGGGTGCAAGCGCGGACGACATGGACGACGAAGGAAGAAAGGCGCTCGATGCCTATAAGAAGGTCAACGCCGAAAGCCAGAGCGATTGGGAAAGCGAAGGCTATATCTGCGCACCGGTGGAAGCGCTCAGCGGTGACGTGGTCACGCAGTTCCGCACGCAACGGTTGATCATCGGAGGCAATGGCGAGTCGCAAACGATGGATACGAAGGTCGCGTGCCGCAAACTGCTTGGCAATCTGACTCGCCGTGATCTCGGCGACACGCACCTGTGGACCCATAACTCATGGTCCCACATGATGAGCGATCACGCGATGATCACATACATTATCCCGCTTACGCCCGAGAAGACGCTGGTCCGTACGAAGTGGCTCGTTCATGCGGACGCAGTGGAAGGCGTCGACTATGACCTGACGAAGCTGACCGAAGTCTGGGTCGCAACGAACGCGCAGGATGCGAGCCTCGTTGCGATCAATCATCGTGGCGCGCGAGATCCCGGCTATATTCCGGGACCGTATTCACCGACCACCGAGACGTATGTCGACCAGTTCGTCGGCTGGTATGCGTCGCGGTTGAAGGCGCACGGCATCTAAGTCGGAAGGCGCGCGAAGCGGGGTCCACCGCAGCGGATCAAAGCGTTTAGGCGGACATTGCATTCGACTCTGTCCGTTCGATGTTCGCATCAGCTTCAGCGATGTGCCGCGCGATGGCCGCATTGACTTCGTCAGCGTGCGTGACAGGCCCCATGTGTCCTGCGCCCTCTACCACTGCGAGCCGCGCGGCTGGCAGCAGCATGGGTAGGCGCTCCGCGATGGCACGCGTTGGAAGAGGCGCGTGCTGTCCGCGCAGGATGAGCGCGGGAACGCGCAGCGCGGCGTAAGCACTGGCCGGCGTGCGTTCGTCGAGCAGCGCACAGAAATCCAGTGGCGCCTTCGGAGCCCAGCGTGTAAGCGCCGCCTGCACCGAGGGCCGCAGCGCGTCCCATGCGCCCGGTCCGCTCCAGTAATCGACGAATGAAGCCGCAGCGCCGCGATAATCACCACAGCTGATGCCATCGGCGGTGCGCTTCGAGATCGCAACGATCTCTGCGAGTGCATGCATTCCGTGTGCGCCCATCGTCTTCAACAGATGAAACGCCGACGGCTCGTACAGCGTCAGACTTGCGATGCGCTCGGGCCGTTCAAGCGCAGCGCGCAATGCGACGCCGCCGCCATATGAATGACCTACGAGATGAACCTTGTCCGAGGAGGCGTCGATGATGCCGACCGTTCTCGCGGCCTCGTCGGCAAGCGTGAATGCGCGCTCGCCGCTCCACGCTCCCGTGCTTTGGCAGCCGTAATGCTCGGGCGCGCTGAATGCGTGACGCCCGCCGATGGCCTCGCCGAGCTTTCGCCATTGAGCGGCTCCGGACCCTGAGCAATGCAGTGCGATAACCGGTCTTGCGGATGAAAAGGCTTGCGCGTCAGTGGTGTTCATTTCTCAAGCGTCCCTTTTGAAGAAGGCATCGAATGAGTGTGAGTATCGGCGCGTCGTTCGCGCGAGGGAATGACCTATCGTCCACGTGTTTTGCGCAAGACGCCGGGAGTGGACGGTTTCGCACTGGCTTCAGAATGTCTAATATCGAAGATAGCCGTGGCGCGCGTGCTATCGCGTTCTTCACGGTGTCAGTGGACGGAGGACGCCATGAACAATAGCGGCGCGGCTGCACACTCAGGACCTTATCCACGCGCTCGCGCCATGGCGGCAATCTTCATGCTGATGTGCGCTTCGCATGCGGCTGCGCGGACGATTACCGTCCTATCCGCCACCTATGGCGCGAACTGCGGCGCGCCGGCCGGCAACGCAACCGGAGACCTCGTGCGTCAATGCGATGGCCGCGACACATGCCAATACATGCCGGATCAAAGAAGCCTAAGTGACTCCGCGCCGTCGTGTAGAAGCGATCTAAAAGCCGACTGGCGCTGCAGCAGTTCCGAGTTGCACACGGCGATGCTAAGCCCCGGAGCCAATGCGGATAGCACGCTAGTGTTGACTTGTATCGAGGAAAACGGACCCGGACATTGAGCGCCTTTTCCTCCGATGATGAAAAAAGCAATCAAGCAAACCAGCATCCGATGACGTGGAGACGACATGAAGACTTCCTGGTTCCTCAAGTTCTCGAACACGCTTGCGCAGTTGGCGGGCCGTGCATCGACGTTTGTCGTCGCTGTGGGCTTGGTGGTCGTATGGGGTTTATCCGGACCGTTCTTCCACTTCAGCGACACGTGGCAACTCGTCATCAATACGTCGACGACCATCGTCACATTCCTGATGGTGTTCCTGATCCAGAACACGCAGAATCGCGACACCGCTGCGATGCAGATAAAGCTCGACGAAATCATCCGGGCGCTGGACAAGGCACATAACGCGCTACTCGATCTCGAGGAACTCGATCAGAAAGAATTGACCAAGTTTCGAAAGCATTATGAAGCGCTCGCGCAGCAAGCGCGCGATGACTTGCGTTCGACTGGTAGAAGCGCGGATGACGAATGAGGAGTCGCAGCAGACGGTCAGACGACGTCGCCATCGACAGAGAACTCCATCACGACGATGCCAATGGTGTCGCGTTTCGCGCGCTGCTTTGCAATTGACGCGACCTTGCTCAACTGCGCCGCCGCGCGCAACTGCCCCGGCTTGACGGTGACTGCGCCGACGGACAGTCTCACGAAGTCGAAGAACGCCTGCCTCGCGAATCGGTCTTCGCCGATGATACCGCCCGCGGCGCGATCTTCGGTGGAGTAATAGCCGCGTACCCGCTCGTTGAATTCGCCTGCGGCCCGGCTGATTCGCTCGTACCAGTCGCCACTTTGAAAGAGGATCAGGAAGTCGTCGCCACCAATGTGGCCGAGGAAATCGCCATGAGGATCGCACGCCGACGACAATGCGTGCGCAACCGCTTTCAAGACGGCGTCGCCTTGCCAGTAGCCGTAACGATCATTGAAGGGCTTGAAGTGATCCAGATCCGCATAGCACGCGACGAACGCCACGCCGCTATCAATGAGGCGTTCGATATGCGCGCCCAAGGGCAGATTGCCGGGCAGAAACGTCAGCGGATTGGCGTGACGCGCAGCGTCGAGTCGAAGCTCGGTCACGGCCCGCACTGCGCTTGCGCCTGCAATGAGACCGATATACTTGCCGTCGTCGACGACAATGAAGCCGTCGGATAACGCGTGCTGTTCGTCATCGGTCAATAGCGTGGCGATCGTTTCAATGCTCGCCGTGCGCTCGATGGACACCGGCTCCCGATTTGCAAACTGCATGCATGCACGCTTGCCGAAGAGCTCGCGATGATACGGCAACGCGAACTGGTCCATCAGAGAACGCCGGTTAATGAGCGCGACGGGCGTGCCCTGGCGATCCACCACAGCGAGCGCGTGCAGGGACGGAAACGCGTTGAAGAGATGCACGGCGTCGTCGTTGCGCGCTTCGGGCTTCAGCGTGGGTGCTTCGATCAACATGGATTCGAGTTGATTCGCGCTTTCGTTGACATCGGCGCGACGATGCTTCGTCGCTGGATACACCGCGATCTGTTGCGATCGCAGCAGCGTAGCGGCGGATTCGGACACGTGCGTCGCGGGCGTCTGCGATGGACGGCCAAGCAAGAAGCCCTGCGCGAACGGGATACCCAGATCGCGCACGATTCTGAGGTCCGCTGCGCATTCGACGCCTTCCGCGATCAGCAATGTGCCGGTCGCGTTCGCGAAAGACACCATCGATTTGACGGCTTCGAATTTCACCGCATTCTGCGCGATGCCATGAACGAAGTATCGATCGACCTTCACGTAGTGCGGTGCAAGATGTGTCCACAGACTCAGCGACGCATTAGCGACGCCGTAATCGTCGAGCGCGAAGCGCAAGCCGCTTGCACGCAATGCATTGACTGAATCGGCAAAGAGATCGAGGTCGGGAATCTGACTTTGCTCGGTCAGTTCGATCACGATCCGCTTGCGATCGACGTGCAGCAACGAGGCTTCGCGATCCGGCTCCGAGCTGATCGCGGCCGCACTGTAGTTGACGAAGAGGAGCGCGTCGCTGTCCGGGCGACCGTTGAAGTAAGCCTCGATGCATGCGCGCGCTGCGGCTTGCTCTAGCTCGACGGCGAGTGCTTCATCGTGCGCGCGAGCGAAGAGGGCGACCGGCGATTCGAGCGCTCCGCCTGCTGGTCCGCGAATGAGCCCTTCGTGGCCGATCACCGCGCCGTCCGAGAGCCGCACGATCGGCTGAAAGAGCGCCTTCAGCGCACACGATTCGATGAGGCGCGAGATGATGGGCTCGCTGTTCGTTTCACATTCCGCTACTGAAGAAAGCATGGCCACCGTCGATTCGCACATCGGCACGCGTTCCAGCGCGAGCGATGGCGCAAGAGTTGAGGGACTGTTCTGGCAGATGTTGCGCTCAGCACGTTTCCAGCGTAAACGCCTGCATGACCGAGGTCAGGGCTTCGGCCTTCTTGCGCAGACCTTGCGCGGCCTGCACGCCGTCCTGAGCGAACGCTGCATTCTCTTGCGTGGTGCGATCGAGCATCGACATGGCGCCGTTGAGTTCATCCAGATCGCGGCTCTGGTCCGCCGATGAAGTCGCAATCGATTCGATCAGACCGACGAGGCCGTCCATCGTGCCGATAAGGCCCGACGTCGCGCTGCCCGCTTTCTCGACCGCGATGCCGCTGCTGTCGACTTCGGACGTCATGCCCTTGATCAACGATGCAATCTCTTGCGCAGCGGTGGCCGTGCGGCTCGCGAGGCTGCGCACTTCCTGCGCGACGACCGCGAAGCCACGGCCTTGCGCGCCGGCGCGCGCCGCTTCGACGGCAGCATTGAGCGCAAGCAGGTTGGTCTGGAATGAAATGCTTTCGATGACTGACGTGATGTCGCGGATGCGCGTGGAATTCTCGACCAGGCCTCGCATGCGGGCGACCGCTTCCTTTGCGGCAGTATCACCATCTTTTGCTTGTGAGGACGCTGCATTGGCGAGCGAACGTGCGCGCGACGCATGACCGGCGTTGTCGCGAACCATTGCGGCAAGTTCGTCGATACTGGCCGATGTTTGTTGCAGGCTCGCGGCCTGTTGCTCGGTGCGAACCGAAAGGCTCGTATTGCCGCTTGCCAACGTTGCGGTCGTCTCGGACATCGTGGCGGTCAGCGCATGAACTTGCCCGATCATCGTCGCGAGTTGCTGGCGCATCGCTTCCATCGCGGATAGCAGGCTGCCGGGGTGTTTCGCCGGCACTTCGGCGGACAAGTCGCCCGAGGCGATCCGATTGGCAAGCTGCGCCGCGACGGCGGGTTCGCCGCCGAGCTGTCGCAACAACTTGCGAAACAGCGACGCGCACAACACGCTGACGATCACGAGTCCCACGCCGCTCGCTACGAGAACGATGATCTGCAAAACGCGTGCATCGACGATCGACTGACTGTATTCGTCACGCGCAGTCGTGAGTTGGCGTTGCCTCAACTGAAGACCATCGTCCTGGAGCTTCTTCGACATCGGCTCGATGCTCTGCGTCTGTATCCACTGGGCTTCCGAGAGATTGTTCGACGCAAGCAGTTTCGTTGCGGGGGTGAAGCCCTTGTCGCGCAGCGCGTGCCTGTCCGTCGCGAAGCGGCTTGCAAGCGTTCGTTCCTCCGCATCCAGATCATGACGGAGATACTGCTGCATCATGCGGTCGATCTGGTCTATGCGCTTTCCCGCCGATTCGACGACACGCTTTGTCTTGTCCGCCGACGGGTCGAGGATCGCGTCGCTGATGGCGAACGTCGTCTCTGTCGTTGCCTCGTTAATCATTGAGATGTTCTGCAATGACTGCGCGCGTCCTTCGAACATGCGCTTGAGTGCGGCAGTGCCGCTCGATGCGGCGACGAGTCCCGCCGCGCCTACCGCGGCGAGTGCCAAAGCCGCGACGATGCTGACGATGAGTAGATGAGTTCGAACCGTGATAGTGCGCATGAAGCTCCTGCTGCTCAGTTTGACGAAGGCGCGTGCCGTTGCTTCGTGTTCGCATCGGCGAAGGATTGCGGGCATGCGTCGCATGCACCGCTTAACGGCCTTCAGACGTCTGAGTTGAATGAATTATTTGTGACGCGATGCATCGCCATGGTGCATCGGTTTGAAGTGATAATACGGATGACGAAATAAGTGCAGCCCCGATGTCAGTTGGCACCGGGGCTATTTCTTGAACTTAGTTCAGCGGCGGCACTGCTTCTCCAGCACGACGGTTTCGAACAGCTCGTACTCGCCCGTCGGCGCCTGATCGGCGCCCGGTGCATGGTAGTAACTCATCGTGATGGAGGTCTTGCCGCCGTGTTTACCGGGATCGACATCGAACACGGCGATGCCATAGCCCGTGCCGGTATCGCGTTGCGCTGACCAGATCGCATCCTCGACTGCATCGGCGCCGGGGCGGACGAATGCGCCCGCAGTCGCGCCCGGGGCCGGCGCATTGCGTTTCGTGAACACCTGCGCTTGCGGCAAGCCGTTACCCGGATCGGTGCCGTACACATCGAGCGGGGCGCTCGTGCCGCCGCCGCCGAGAATCAGGTGGATGGTGCCGCGCGTCGTGTCGATTGGATCGTTTGCGCGCTGTGCTGTCGTCACCGGACGCGGTTGAAGGGTGTCGACGCGCTCGCCCGTCAGCACGTCGCGGCCCGCATGATGATTGCAGCCGCGCACCGGATGACTGCGCTCGTAGTCGTGATCGTGGCCGCATAGCACGAGGTCCACGCCATAGCGGTCGAAGAGCGGCAGCCATGCCTCGCGGATGCCTTTATCCGAACCGTTGCCCGTCTTCGATGAACTGAGCGCATCCTGATGCATCTGCACGACGATCCAGTCGATATCATCGTCTTGTGATGCCTCGCGCAGTGTGCGTTCCAGCCAACGTGTCTGTTCGCCGTTGCTATAACCGCGAACATAAAACGACGTGCCGGGAGGGATGGCGGCATGACCCGTGCTCGCTGCCGGAACGAGCGGCGCGGGGCCGGCAACGAACGCGGCGGCGTCCTGATAGACGACGTCGTCCGCATCGAGCGAAATGAAGCGCACGGAGCCTATCTTGAAGCTGTACCAGCGGCCCTGAAAGTGCGTGCCGTTGTCGGGCAGCATATAGCGCGTCAGATACGAATCGAAGCCCTGTTTGCCGTTGTGAAACTCGATCTCATGGTTGCCGGGGCAGGGCATCCACGGACGATTCGCGGCCGATGTCTGCGCGTTGTTCCCGAAGTCACGCCACACTTCCGGCTGATGCGACGGGTTGAGGTTCGCGTAGCAGAGATCGCCGTTCAGCAGGTGAAAGAGTGGCTGAAAGCGTTCGACGGCTTGCACCGCGAAACGGCTTTGCGGCGAGGACAATACCCAACCTGTGTTCGGCGTCGCCAGATCGCCATAGCTCGTAAAACGGAACTTGCGGCGTCCGTGCGGCGCGGTCGTGAAGCTCGCGCTGAAGGGTTGCGCGGCTCGGCTGTCGTTGTCGGCGGTGACGTCGTAGCGGTACGCCGTGTCGGGACGCAGCCCGTGCAAGCGTGCGTGATAAGTGAAGACGGTCTCGCCGTTGAGACCATCGGTGTAGGTGCGCTGGATCGCGTGAACCTCGTGCGCGTGACCGCCTTCCCTGCTCAAGCGAACGCGCGGCTTGATCGCTTGTGCGAGCGAAGCCCAGCTCACGATCACTTCGCTCGTCGGGTCCTCACCCCACGTGAGGTGCACTTGCTCGGGCGTTCCATCAGGATTCGATGTCTGCGCGAGCGCGGGTCCGCTCATCACATTGGCGGCCGTGGCCAGACCCGACGCGCCTGCGAGCTTGAGAAAGCCACGGCGCGATGCGATCGATGCACCATTCTGCTGGTTCTTCGTGACCATGAACGTCGAACTCCTTTTGGGGAAGGGATATGCTTTGAATTGCGTCTGCAAGACATTATGGTCAGGCTTATGACGGGACCGTGACAGAAGACTCGAAGGTTTCAACTACTGTGCACGAAGGTTTTCCAAAGCTGAAAATACCGTGACGTTTCACGTAAAGGAGAGGCGCATGGCACGTAGTCCCTATGTCGTATTCAAGGGCAAGGTCACACTCGGCGTTCCCTTTCTGGACGGTTACAAAGGCGATCCGCATTACGTCATCGTCAGTGAAGACCAGAACGGCAATGAGTTTCGCATCGTCACGAACGTGAAGTCCGACAGCTCGCTCACCGGACCGGCGGGTTACCTCGTGCTTTATCTGTGGGACCAGTACTTCGAGCATCCGATGACCGCCGATCTCGCCACGCTTGCGGCAGGCGTGTCGACAACGGGCTTTCCAAAACTGGACTACGTGCACGACAAGCGCCTCGTCGATCTTACTGCGATGCGTCCCATTTCGCTCGACACGAAGGACGAGCACAACGACATCAACGCGCTCATCAATGAGATGCTGCAACTGGACATGTCCGTCGATGGCGTCGACTATGTTTATCCGACACCGAGCTATCGCGACAACCGGCTCGGATGGAAGCCCCGGAAAGACGTGACGGTGTATGGCTTCGGCTTCCTGTTCGAACCGGGCAAGGACGGGTTGCACGAAACGCACATGAATCAGGGCAATCCGAAGCCGCCGCCGGGAAGCCATACGAAAGACCATTCGAACGAGAACGGCGTGTTTCAGGATGGCGCGGTGATGATCGAAGTCGACGGCAAGTTTCAGGCGCTATTCGTCGCGTTCCAGACGCAGCTCATTCCGACTGACAGTCGCGGCAGGCCGATCCCCGGCGAGTCGCATCCGATTCTGCAAACCGGCAAGATCGCGAGCCACGGTTGATGATGCTTGGCCGCGCGTGTCGACGGTGACGCTTTTATCCACGAAAGATGGCGAAAACGTCCTAGTCCCGGCGATACGAGTCGCGGCATGATCTGGCGATGCTTGCGTCACTGCAAGGCCGATTTGCGGTCGCGCGCCCCGCGAACACGTCGGCAAGCGTTGCTTTCCACGTTTAATCGCCCACTTCATCGGAGCCGTTTATGTTTGATTATTCGTCTGGTACTGTCTCGCGCGTCGACCCGGAACTTTGGCAAGCCATTGAACAAGAAAACCGCCGTCAAGAAGATCACATCGAGCTGATCGCGTCGGAAAACTACACTTCGCCCGCCGTGATGGCTGCGCAGGGTTCGCAACTCACGAACAAGTACGCCGAAGGCTATCCCGGCAAGCGCTATTACGGCGGTTGCGAGTACGTGGATATCGTCGAGCAGCTTGCGATCGATCGCGTCAAGCAACTCTTCGGCGCCGAAGGCGCGAACGTGCAGCCGAACTCCGGCTCGCAGGCTAACCAGGGCGTGTTCTTCGCGATGCTCAAGCCGGGCGACACGATCATGGGCATGAGCCTCGCCGAAGGCGGCCACCTCACGCACGGCTCGCCGGTCAACATGTCGGGCAAGTGGTTCAACGTC